>Ga0208274_1000050_pt1 | contig 62552 bp, 54 predicted proteins | sample ETNtaG_22_FD_185755 | JGI IMG/M metagenome (GOLD analysis project Ga0208274, IMG submission 185755) | Marine microbial and viral communities from oxygen minimum zone, Eastern Pacific Ocean - ETNP201306SV43 (SPAdes) (version 2) | ecosystem: Environmental > Aquatic > Marine > Oceanic ... | reverse complement strand
CCATATTTTTCTGCTCCCCGCTTTCGCGGAGATGACCGTGTGAGTTTTTGTGGGGCTAGCCGGCTACCCATGAGATTTCTATTCCTCCGCGGGATTGTTTTTTTGCCACGGAACTGGTGGATAAATCTGCCAGATTACCTGGCATCTCGGTTCTCAGCGGCCAGCGTTCCACGAAGCTTGAGTGCATCTTCAAAGACGTCGAAGAATTCAGGTGCTACTGAGTTCTGAACTGAAGTGTTGCTCACAAGGGCATCAGCCCATTTCTGCAAATTTGGAAATTCATTCAATAATCCGCTCTGCAAATACTTCTCGGCAATTGAAAACCGCTGCAGAAACGGTGCATAGGATGCATCCACAAGGCTAAGCACGTCTCCGTTAAAAAAAGGACCTTCGTTTTCTCGTTCATTCTGAATAGCATCCTCCAGACGTGACAGGGCTTTCGGCACCTTATCCATGGCTTCTGCCAGTGCTTCAGTCGATCTGGCGTAGGTCACCATTCCCAGCTGTCTCGAAAAATCAGGCACAAAATCTGTCCAAGCTCGATTCCGGGCTCGTTTGATTGGGTCTTTGGGATGCAATGTGGGCTCGACGGCTTCGTCCAGATACTCAGCGATGGCGTTGGACTCAAACAGTACATCATCGTCAACTTTAAGTACGGGTACCTTGCCATGAGGTGAGATCTCGAGAAACCAGTCCGGTTTCTCTCGCAAATTGATATAAGTGACATCGAACTCGACGTCTTTAGCGCGCAGCACGATTACTGCACGCTGCACCCAGGGTCAGGTGACAGAACTAATCAGATGGTATTTTGGCACGATCATTCTCCTTCAACGCATTACCGCTTCGGTATTTAGTCAGAACCGTTAACAGACTTAATGACCGATGATCTACCCAAAGGCAACGACTAGTCAAACAAGAGTTTATTCAGACGGGGATGCCAATGGCTTTGACTGTTTGAACTTCACCCTATCAGCTGCTGCCTTTCAGTTTCCCAGTCAGATTTCTGAGCGCGTGCGGGCCATCAGCATCGCGGGGGTCACTATAAGGGTCAAAATTGTCGCAAAGCTCAAACCAAAAACAACTGCAGATGCGAGCTGAATCCAGAAGGAAGCTATAGGTCCGCCAAACTCAATTTCGCGAGAAAGAAGATCAATTGAAACACCACTCGCCATTGGCAGGAGACCGAATCCTGTTGTGAATGTTGTCAGAAATACCGGACGCAGTCGCAGACAACCAGTCTGTACAATAACGCGTTGCATTGTCCAATCAGGATTCTCATGTCTCAGATAGTTGAAAGTGTCAATCAGAACAATATTGTTGTTAACGATGATACCCGCTAGGGCAACTATTCCCACACCGGTAAAAACCGCACTGAAAGGCTGATTCAGCACCAACAGGCCCAGAAGAACGCCAACTGTTGACATGATAACGGCAGACAATATGAGTGCCGCCTGAAAGAAACTGTTGAACTGAGTGACCAACAGAATTCCCATCACGGCAAGTGCCAGCAAGAACGCCTTACCAATGAAAGTCATCGAGTTGTTCTGCTCTTCGTTTGCACCTCTGAAGATGACTTCCAGTGAGGGATCAATATCTGCAGTAGCAACCCAGGCGTCTATCTCTTTCACCATGTCGTCAGGGAGAACACCCGCCTGAGTATTTGCCCTCACATACATGATGCGTCGGCCATCCTGTCTGAAGATAGTACTCACTTTGGGCTTCGCTTTTCGCTCTACGAAGCTGCTGAGGGGCACTCGCCCATCTTTGGTAGAAACGCGAAGAGCATCCAAGCGGGTTACAGTTCGGAATTCTTCCGGATAGCGAACACGAATATCAACTTCATCATCAACATCATCAGGGCGGTATTTGCCGACCAGCACACCGTTGGTCACCAGTTGGATTGCGGCTCCTACGCTCGCGACATCTGCGCCCAGCATTGCCGCCTTAACCCGATCCACATCAATCTCCCACTCGATTCCCGGCACGGGCGATGTATCGTCAACCGCCGTCAGTCCATCCATCTGTTCCAGGTGTTTACGGATGCGAACCGCTTCTTTCTCAAGTATTTCGAGGTCATCACCTGACAATTGGATCTGAATGTCCTTGCCGACCGGTGGACCTGGCTCCTGATTACGAACCTCAGCCCTGACGCCTGGGATATCCCTGATTGCCTCTCTGTAAGCCGCTTCAATTTCAAAGCCGTTCATATCTCGAGTTCGTCGATCTGACAATTCGATAAACATGTTGCCAATCTCATCAGCAGTCCTACCAGAACCGGCACTGAATCCACCCCCCCCGGAGCGTGTATAAATAGTTTTAATATGACCAACATTGGTTATTCTGTTTTCCACATCAGTCACGATGTCTCGAAGTTCAACTGCAGAATAATTCCCCTTGGCAGCTACATTAATTCCGGAAAAGGTTGGCTCGACGTCGGTAAAAAACTGCACGCCTCTGCCCGCAAACGCATAAAGGCTAACAACACCCATCAGGCATGTCAGAGTGATGCCAATCACAACTAACGGATGCTTTGTGGCGAAGATCAGAATTCTCGCATAGACCGCAACAACACCTGTGAGGTCATTGAATCGCCCTTCCTCAACCGCAATGATGTTACCGCCCTCCATCTTGTTTCGCTGTCTGGACAAAAGAGAACCCAGAACCGGGGCAAATATCAATGCATAGCCGAGGGATCCAAACAATACTGCGAATACAGTTACCGGCAGATACTTCATAAAGCCACCAGTAACGCCGGGCCAAAACATCAAGGGTAGAAATGCGGCCAGTGTCGTGGCTGTCGAAGTCAGTATAGGCCAGAACATACGTCGAATCGCATAGATATAAGCTTCGCGCGGTGCTAGTCCCTCCGTCATCCTTCGATCTGCAATCTCTACAATCACAATTGCAGCATCGATCAACATGCCTAAACCAAGTAACATGCCGAACATAACCATAAAGTTGTAGGTATAACCCAGCGCGTTCACAACGATGAAAGCAAACAGGAATGAAAACGGTATTCCCAGCGCCACCAATATACCCGAACGCACTCCAACAGCAGCAACTACGACGGTAAGTACAAGAAACATCGCGGTGGATATATTGCCTTCCAGTGATTTAATCTGATCCAGGGTATCTGGGGCCTGATCAGCCATGTAGCCCACAACGACGCTCGCCGGATAGTTGTTGGCTTCACTCTCGACAATGAATTTTATCTTGTCTACAGCAGCAATCAGACTTGTACCTTTACGCTTTGACAATTCAACCGCCACTGCTGGCGCACCATTGGCTCTCGTATAACTCTTCGCATCTTTAAAGGTACGACGAACATCTGTGACATCCTGCAATGTGACAACGCCACTACTGGTCGCTTTGATGGGTATGGACAAGACGTCTTCCGCGGTTTCGATAATGCTGGGAATCTTCACCGAGAAACTACCCTTCCCGGTATCAACCGCACCTGCCGCAATCAGCCGATTGTTCCTGGCCACAGCACCGATTAACTCGTCATTGGTTATGCCGTAGGCTTCCAGTTGCACCGGATCAATGATCGCTTCCAGCAGTTCTTCTCTATGGCCATGAACATTCGCTTCCAAAACTTCCGGTATGCTTTCCAGCTTGTCCTTGAGATCTCGAGCGAGGTCATACAAAACTCTGTCCGGCACGCCTTCTCCGCCTAAACTCACTGTGATCACAGGCTCATCTGATGCGGAAACCTCAGTGACAAACGGTTCTTCGGCAGTGCTGGGTATTTTAGCCCTCGCCTTGTCGACAGCTTCACGGACATCCAACAGGGCCTGATCAGAGTCGAAGCTGAAGTCGAACTCAATAACAACGGTTGCGCTGCCTTCACCTGAATATGAATTGACTTCCTCAACACCTTCAATAGTCTTTAATTCCAGCTCCATGGGTCGGGCAAGTAGACGCTCCGCATCCTGTGGTGAGATTCCTTCGTGCGGTATCGTAATAACAATGACCGGCACTGAAACATCCGGATTTGATTCCAGTGGAATACTAAGATAAGAAATCAAACCCGCCAGTAAAATCACACAAAAAAGTGAGAGAATCGTCCGTGATCGATCGATTATTGATGCGATGTAGTTTGACATGTTAGGAACTGTCGATTGAACCCAGGGGGGTGTAATCAGTTTTTACCGTTTGGCCTTCGAAGACTTCCTCATGACCTACCGTGATGAGATTCACTTCATCAGGCAGACCACTGACCCACACACCCTGCGCAGTCTCACTCAGTATCTTCACACTGTTAAAGTGCACAACGTTTTTGTCATCGGCTGTACGAACTCCCATGACGCCTTCATCATTGAGTACAAGAGACGCGGATGAGATGAGGTGAGCTGCCTGTTCACCAAGCGGCACTTTCATTTCTGCACTTAGACCAGCGCGAATATTCTCGCCAGGACTGTGGATCGTAATTTCCACAGGATACGTTCGCGTTGCAGTGTCAGACGACCTGCTGATAAAACTTACCTCACCCTTCATAACTTGACCTGTTATCAGGGTTACATCGACGAGATCACCCAGTTGCAGGGCACTGATACTCTTCTCAGCTACCTCGCCAACGACCAGGATAGGGTCGATCTCCATAACCGAAACACAGATCTGGCCGATATTCAGATAATCACCTACTTCAACCGGCTGGTCCTCAACCACACCAGCAAATGGGGCAACGATCATGGTTTTTGCGAGAGCAAGTTGCGCATGTTTAGCACCAGCCCGGGTCGCTTCCAGCGCAGCGTTGGCCTTGGCCAGGGTGATATCCGACTGTAACCCTTGTCGTTTGAGGTCAAGGATCCCATCGTACTCAAGTTGTGCACTCTTAAGGTCGGCTCGAGCCTTATCAAAATCATTCTGTCTGGAGTCGACCGCGATCTGGCACAACAGGTCTCCCTCCTCAACCTTAGTGCCCCTAGTCGCAGGGATCTGCTCAACTCGCCCGAATACCTCCGCTTTCACCTGGACGATCCGATTGGCCCGTGTCTGGCCGCTGACTTCGAGATAGAGACTACGCATATCTGCCACACTTCGGGTTGCCCTGACGTGCGGTATCTCCGTCGCTGTTACATCGCCCGGATTCAATTGGTCATCGGCACCGACTACGTTTGAGGTCAGTTCTCCAGAGAAAAACCAGATTGCTATCCCAATGGCGAAGCAAATAGCGATTAAGCTCCTATTTCTCACACAAGTCTCCTAGCAAGTACGACAAATGTCGACCTAGTGTTAAGAATTTATCCCTATTTGTTTTTTTTTGTCTTCTCATCGGAATCGAACGCCTGAATCAGGCTTGATGAGAGTTATCTCGTTGTTCGTTCACGTGATGCTTATTCGTGACTGGCGGCGATCTTAATGGTGCTTGCCAGTAATTGCAAGCCAAGACCGCTTCAAGGCCTTGTTTACCTGTATCTCCACTCAACTCACATTAACTTTAGCTTACATTCTGTATCGCGCCTGAGGCAAAAGATATCCCAATGTGACCAACGCCCTGATTACATGATAAAACGAACAATCCGAGCACCGAACTGGAGCAATCCTTCCTTCATGCTGTTTCCGGGCTGATTCAGTGGCCGCTTGACGGAACCAGTCACTCAACATACTGTGTTGAATCAATTCATGAGTGAGCAGATCGAGATCGCGTGAAAAACCAGTCGATAACAGGACAAGAAAACCTTTCAGTCTCATCAGTCGGGGTTGCTGGTGCAGAGAAACTGACAACCGGTGTTATCTGGGCTTATTCAATCCCAAGAATTGGTTTTGGCATTATGGGACTGTTGTTTGGAACTTATCTCATGAAGTTCTCAACAGACGTCCTGCTGATTGCGCCTGCAGCGATGGGGGCTCTGATCGCGGCTTCCCGAATCTGGGATGGTGTTTCAGATCCCCTGGCTGGATATCTGTCGGACAGAACGCACTCCAGGTTTGGACGACGGCGCATCTGGCTATTCATGAGCAGCGTACCAATGAGCCTCGGCCTGATTATGATCTGGTCACCTCCGAGTTCTCTGGAGGGAGTGATGTTGATCGCGTGGATGGGACTCGCGTTGTTTGTCTATGAGACCGCAAGTACTGCCTTCTTCGTACCCCACGGTGCCCTGGGTGTGGAACTCACCCCCAACTATCACGAACGAACCAGGCTTTATGGTTACAGCCACATGATCGGTGCGCTGGGATCCTTACTGGGTTTAATTTCTCTTTACCTGATGGACAGTGGAGAAGACAAGCGCCTCTGGGCAATTATCCTGTCATCAATCGCCGGATTTTGTATCTGCGCAATGGTTCTCGGTTCTACTTTTGTTTTACCTGAGCGCGCAGATTTTCAGAATCGCGGTTCAGAAAATCCATTCAGATCATTTACCGATGTATTTCGCAATAAACACGCCCGCCTGCTTCTCATCGTATATGCCATAGAAACATTTGGTGGTGCCACGATTGGTCTGCTGGTCTCATACATCGTCGCCTACGTCATTCCCATGGAAAACGTGCCCGTTGATTCATCCGTGTTCTTTATTTCAGTGTTGGTTTTCTACTTTGTCCCTCAATTTGCCTTTGCACCTTTATGGATCAAGCTTTCTACCTACACCGGTAAGAAAAATCTGTGGGCCGCGTCGATGTGGATCAGTGCACTGGTCTTTGTGGGGTACTTCTTTGCGCTCAATTCCTACATCATGATCTGGTTACTGACTTTTATACTCGGCACTTCAGGAGGGATTGGTGCTGTGGTTGCTCCGGCAATTAGCGCCGACATCATTGACTATGACGAATACCTGACCGGAGAGCGCAAGGAAGGCACCTACTATGCCGTCTGGAACATGGTCCGCAAGGGTGCAGCTTCACTGACCGCTATCATTACCGGTTTTGTTCTGCAGTGGGTTGGTTTCGAGCCAAACGTCGAACAGACCGAGACAACTAAAATTGTGTTTCGGTCTTTATTTGCTCTGATGCCCGCTGGAGGGTACATGATTGGTGCCCTGGTCTTCACTCGTTTCAGTTTTAACGAAAAGGAACATAGCGACGTCCGCCGGGTTCTCGCAACCAGGACCAAGACATAACCGGTATTTCATCACGTACAGCAACAGGTTATATTTCTCTCAATCATCCAGGGGGATCCCATGAGCAACTTATCCGATAGAAACGTCGTGGTCATCGGCGGCACATCTGGTATCGGTCTCGCTACCGCACAACAGGCTCAACTTGAGGGTGCTAATGTTTGGGCGGTGAGTCGATCAGAAGATCGAGTTAAGAAGGTTGCCGCTGAGAATCCGGATATTCAGTTCGATGTACTGGACACTCACGATCTGCAAGGGCTGAATAAACTATTCACTCAGGTTAGCCAGGTCGATCATATAGTCGCAGCTGCGACCGGGGCCAATAGAACCATGGCACCCTTTATGGAGCAGACTGATGAACAATTTCGTGAGGCTTTCAACAAATTCTGGGGGTACTGCAATGTCGTTCGACAGGGTGTGCCTTTTCTGTCTGAAAACGGCTCGGTGACTCTGGTCAGTGGTGTGCCTGCCAGGAAGTGTAATCCCGGCATGTCTTCAATATCCTGCGTTGGCAATGCTGTCGAAGGATTAACCCGAGCTCTGGCAATGGAGCTGGCCCCCCAACGAGTCAATGTAGTCGCACCTGGGATAATAGATACAGGCATGTTTGACCGCTTCGGAGAAAACAAATCTACAGCGCTTGAGCAGATGGGACAGAATATATTGCTCAAACGAGTCGGTCAGGCTGCTGAGGTTGCAAGTGCCATCATCTTGACGATGAATAACGAGTTCATGACAGGAATTACTATCGACGTGGATGGCGGGCAATTGCTGCCTTGAATTCAGACCTGCGGTAAGTTTTTTACACTTCCATCAAACATACATCAATCAGTTCTTCACAGCATCGACTTCAGTGACGGGATCAGTAGCAGGCTCTGCCACTTCTACAGCTTCAACTGGTTCATGCCAAGGCTCTTTTTCTTGTGTAATTGTCGCCAAGATAGTCTCGAACGATCCAGGTTCAAGACCTAATTGGGTCAAAGTTGATACAGCTGTCAGAAGAATCTCACCCGTTGATTGCGGCGCAGCTTTTGTTGCTGCATCGAAAATGACGTCAACCTCGGTACCATCCCTTGCAATCAGCGATGCACCGACAACTTCAGTTGTCGGTGCTCCGTATTCAATCGACATGGTCACAAGTTTACGGGTGAGATACGGCATTATCAGGATCAGCTTGAGTTCACCCGCAGCCATATCTGATTCGATATCACCGAATACCCGACCTGATACAGCAACAGACTGATTTGTATAAAGAACAGACTCAGTTTCTTCACTTCATTAAATCCAGGTCATTAAATCCAGGTCATTAAATCCAGGTCATTAAATCCAGGTTCAGGTTAAAGCATTGCTCCATAGATAATATTCTTCAGTTGGCCCCGAAAGTTGAAGGTCGCCGACGGCATCAACTGGGTCATGAATACAACAATCAGATCTTCTTTTGGATCGACCCAGAAGATGGTAGAGGCAGCCCCACCCCAGTAATAATCGCCGATTCCAACACCTCCGGCACTCACCTGATTCAGGGTCATGGCAAACCCAAGCCCAAACCCCACGCCATCATAGGGCGTTTCCGAAAATGCGCCCAGGGCCATCTTCGACAGGTCACTGCCATCCTTCAGATGATTCATATGCATCATCTCGAGGGTTTTTGGACCAACGATGCGTTCACCACCCAGATCTCCACCACGTCGCAGCATCTCACAGAACCGATAATAGTCAGCCGTGGTACCCGTCAGACCACCTCCGCCCGAGAAAAAGGAAGGCTTCTTCAAATAAGGACTGTTCTCAGGATCGTCAATCAATTCCAGGGTCTTGTCGGGATTGCGATTGTAATTCGCCGTCAGTCTGTCCTTGTTTTCCTTGGCAACATGAAAGGATGTATCTGACATTCCCAGGGGTTCAAATATGTGCTCGTTGAGATACTCATCAAATGGCTGCCCGGAAATAGCTTCAACCAACCCGCCACATACGTCAGTGGAGTACGAATAAAGCCATTGCTGACCTGGCTCGTACCGGAGTGGCACATCAGCCAACTTCTGCATAAATGTCGATAATGTCTCGTTTTTATCGCGCCTGATCTTGTTGGCTTTGTAAACCTTATCGACAGGATGATTGGTACCACCATAGGTTAGTCCACCGCTATGACTCAGGACGTGGCGGAATGTCATGGGTTGATCCGGTGCTTTAGTTTCCATGTCCTCACCTTCACCAGAAACCCAAACCTTGTGATTTCGCCATTCAGGTACAACTCTATGTACAGGGTCATTCAGTTGAAAATATCCTCGTTCATATAATTGCATCAGAGCGATAGAGGTGATCGGTTTACTCATCGAGTAAATTCTGAAAATCGCGTCGTCAGCCATTGGTTTATCTCGTTCAATGTCCATCAAACCGAATGATTTGAAGTATGCCGGGTGCCCGTGTCGACTCACGAGAACCTGACACCCGGCGATTTTCTGAGGTTCAATGTAGTTGTGGTTAACGTGATCTGTGATCCAATCAAGTCGACTGGCTGAAAATCCGGCCTGTTCAGGTGCCAGTTCCATGGTTGCCCCCTTTTATTGTTTGTTGTATACGACGCGAGTGCTAAGCATACCGTTAAGTTGATTCCGCAGAAAGCAGCACTTTTCTTAAGGTTTCATCGAGTGGCGTCAGCTCCAGTTCCAAATCCCCAAGCGCATTTTCGATATCAATCTGATCATCATGGTCCAACACCCCAAGCATCGCTCTGCTGATGGGTGGATTGGGTAGCCACTCAAGCACCCAGGCCAGCAAAAAGCCTAACTGGATGGGTAACGACACCACAATAGGTGAGGTACCCAGTATTTTTGCAGCCCTCATGATAAGTCGCACTCTGGTAACAGATTCAGCTCCCGCCAGATTAAACACGCCCGATAAATCTGGCTTGGTGATCGCCATTCGTATTGCATTGATGACATCACCGGCATAAATCGGCTGCTCAAGACTGGCAGCACGAAAGGTAAACGGAAACTTCGAAGTAGCGTTCTTCCTTAAGGCGAACGAAGCAAAATCTCCCTCACCCAAGACCATCGGCACCTTGATGATTTCGACTTCGACACCACTGTCTTCAAGTATCTTCTCGGCCATTGCTTTTGATTTGAGGCAGAGATTGTTCGATTTGAGAACCGATCCAACGATACTTAAATAGACAATCCTCCGTACCCCCACTGATCTCACTGCTTCTGCCAGGGATTCACAAGAGCGCTCATGAGCCTCTTTGAAGGTACTGGTCCTTGATTCTTTGATAATACCAACCAGATGCACAACAACATCACAATCAACCAGGACATAGGCAAGTTCTTCAGATGCCGTATAGTTGACTATTCGCACATCTACCTTTGGATGCAGTTTCAGTATCTTTTGCCTGGCAGACTCAGATCGCACGACGGCGCGAATTTCACACTCTGAAGAAAGTTTTTCGATCAGTCGAATGCCCAGATGGCCATTCGCTCCGGTGATGGCGACCAGCACTATCTTGAGGTCAACTCGTACAACCAATACGTCTCTGGCATCGGTCTGGGTTCACGACCTGTATTACGAATGTCCCAGATCTCCTGCATTGATTCCCGGTCACTAATGCGCCGCATCGTCACTGGATAGACCATATCCCTGGCCCACAACCTTGCTCGATCATCGTTAGCGACATAGGCAGACCAGGTTTTTTCTGCACAACCCATACAGCCAACAAAGAGTTTCTTGTTATCGGTGAAGCAAAAAACGGTAACAGAATGTGGATAGTTCGGTCTCGTTTCTAATGCACACAATCCCGCGCCTGCAATAAATGACCAGTCATTAATCTTTTCAGCGACGATTTCACCATTTACAACACCACCTGGAATCACCTGAAAAAATCTCGGCCCTGTCGTGCAAGGTCCGAATCCCACAACTGTAGGAATCATAAGCACCAGCATCATTCGCCATCTTATCTTGTTGAATACCAACATTAGTTGCTCCCATTTCTTGGAAACTCTGTGGTTTGCCCATTATGATGCAGCACATAGTGATGAACAAACTTACTGTACCAAATCTTCTGAGCGCTGCCAGACTGTTTATGGCACCTGTTTCATTCTGGCTGATCATTCAGACCGACTGGCTGTGGGCAGCAGTTGTACTCGTCATATCGATCGCTACGGATATTTCCGATGGCTTTCTCGCAAGGCAATGGAACCAGACTAGCGCCTTTGGCGGTCTCATTGACCACGGCAGTGATGCATTCTTAGTCGCTACAATGCTGTTCGCTGAAGCTTACCTTGGACTGGTTCCATTGATACTGCCAATTCTGGTACTTACTGCATTTACTCAATATACACTCGATTCCAAGGCGCTGACCGGACACCCCCTTCGCTCAAGCCTTCTAGGACGCTACAACGGCATTCTCTATTTTGTGCTGGCTGGATTCCCCATCATGCAACACGCCTTGAATATCTATCTCCTGTCGGAGATTGCATTTATGTACTTTGCCTACGTACTAACGATCAGTACATTAATATCAATGTCCGAGCGATTGGTTACCGTGTTGCGCCTAAGAGGTTGATTGTTCAACCCTGATCAATAAAAAGCTCCTTATTGGCCTTGGGCAGGAAAATAAGACCAATAACCGCGTTAAAGACCACAAAGAAAGTGTGCATCACCATCGAAAATACACCGACCTCCGGAAACTCAGGAAACAGCACGGTCCAGAGCACCAGCGCACCGGCATGAAACGGTAATGGCAGGGCCGCTGCAAGAAAAATGACTGGAAGAAACGCGAACATCTGCCCAAATGATACGTCAACCTGAAAAAGCGTTAGTGCGAACGTGTACACGACCATTGCCCCCAGCATATTCGGCGCCTTGCACAACAGCAAAAGCACATAGTGCTTTAATTCAGCCTGACGAAACGCATGCAGGAGCTGCCGTTCTCTTAGTTTTGAATTCTTGAATATATGCCCTCGAAAGTAGACAACATGAAATGGGAAATACAGAAACGCAACCGCATACACACTCAGCATTATTGCTGGCAAGGGATAGCTGGTCGAAGCCTGGACAACCAGATCATAGTAGAGCATGACGCCAATAGCTGAGAACAGCAGCAATTGATAGATCTCAACCATACCCAGCATTATCATTGATGATAATGCCTGCCAAACCGGCACCTTGTACTTTTGAAGTAAATACAGCGACATGGCTCCCTTACCAACCTGCTCATTGACCAGGGATAATATGTAGGCACTGGCACGAATTGGCAGAATGTTAGTCAGTCGTATTTCTGGTGTATTAAACCACCGAATCAGTCGCCAGGTAGCATGGGAATCCACTACAAAAAAGAACACTGAATAGGGAATCATGATAAGCAGCCACGATATCCAGTCAGCTTCAGCGAAAAAATTCACCAAATACTCCGCCGGGGTCAATCCATCCCGATACGCTGCCCCCTCGACACGCGTATAAATCAGGTAGAAACAGGCAAAGCTGATCAGCCAGGTGATGCCCCGCCCGAGCCTGAGACGCCATTTATTTTCTGAATTTTCTTCAGCTTGAAAAGAATCGCTCATAATATTTCCTTGGCAACAGGCGAACATTAGCATGGTCAAACGCGATAACTCCACGTCAAATATGCAAACATCGAGCCGGATAGATATGTTTTACCACAGCTTAACCGCGAGAGAATGATTTATATGAACTACCTGAAATGGCTGTTGCGAATCGTCGTTATTTTCGTTATCTCGTTCAGCTTGTTTCTGATTTCAATTTTCTGATTTCAATTTTCTGATTTCAATGATGATACCATGGCAATATTCGCCGGTGGCAAGTTTAAGACAGGCAACCTCGTCAATGTGCCAGAACCGGATTGGAATGAGATAAAAGATCGCGCGACGATCCAGCTTCAGTCTATTGAACCCCCACGGTCGCGAGTGACGTGGCTGGCAGTAATTGATGGAAAACTTTATGTCTCTCCTGCGGCTATATGAATTCCAAGATCATAGTTTGCGAACATCAACCAGCACTACGCCATCATTGAGAGGATCTGGCTCAAACCTGATAATCTCACCTCGGAATACGCAGGTCGAAAGGTGAGCACAAACCTCATTCTTTATCGTCCCGGAACCAACGACCAGCCTCAGCCTGGCTATAACATCGGATTTTGCCATCGCAATCAGATCATCAAGTTTGGCAATTGCTTCATAAACCCGTTCGCCATGATGAGCGATATCTACTGTGACAATACTGCCGTCAGTTTGCTCATTTAGAATAGAGTCACACTTGGGACACTGTCTATCTGAGCCTGAGACGAACATGCCACAGTTCAAACAGGTTCTGTTGTTTTTACTCTTCAACAGTGCGCACTCTTTCAGCCAGCAGGGTGACCATGGTTATCATTTACAGACTTGAAATGATCAATGTCAAACTCGACGAGGCTAAGGCTCGACCAATAACGATAGCCTATCATGGTGACATCCTCGCCAAGTTCGTATACCTGACCGATGAAGTCACCCTGGATCATGCTAAGACAGGGGCGCTTGACGTCTGATGAATCTGTACCATGTCCAGCTGCCGCGTGAAACTTATACTCAGTGTTGTCAGACACTGCTGAACCGTTTCGGTACTCCTTGTCTGCGTATAACACCTAGTAAGAGGAGCTTTGACACAGCAACCTGCATCTCAATTGTCAGGATTCTGCAAGTCTAGCGACCGAACCGCCTTTCTCGTTGCTGGTAAACACGAATTGCTCGCCAAAAGTCGATCTTTCTAAACGCAGGCCAGAAGGTTTCAGTAAAGTACAATTCCGAATACGCACTCTGCCATGACAGGAAACCGCTCAGACGCTCTTCTCCTGATGTTCGAATAATAAGATCAGGATCGGGAATACCTTCAGTGTAGAGATACCTAGCAAATAATCGCTCGTCGATTTCAGAAAGATCGAGGCGGCTATGCTTGACTTCCATGGCGATTTTCTTCACCGCATCAACGATTTCCGCCCGCCCGCCGTAGCTGATCGCAATATTCAACTGAAAATTTTCATGTTCACAGGTCATCGATTCTATATTGTTTATTTCAGTGATCATTTCGGTGGAGAGATCTTCGCGACGCCCAATCACCTTGATTTTCACCCGTTTTTCCGTGATGGCGGGATCGTCCTGGAAATCTCTCAATTTACGCAGAATCAGCTTCATCAGATAATCAACTTCTTCAGGACTGCGACTAAAATTCTCGGTCGAAAATGCAAACAGAGTGACGATTTTGATTTCTAACTGCAGACACCAATTCAGAAAGTCTTCTAATCTGTCTGATCCGGCACTGTGACCTTCATTGGTATCGACGAAACCCTGGAGTTTCGCAAATCTGCGATTGCCATCGACGATCAGTCCAATATGGTGAGGTCGGGAACCAATGCGGATCTGACGCCACAAGAGCTGTTCGTACAACGAATAAAAAGGTGATAGGACGTTCATACAACTTCGAGCTTCTTTATATAAACCATAGAAACCGCGATTATTCCCGAAGTTTCCTCGGGATGCCACCGTTTATGTATGTCTTGGCTTCGATGGAAGGAATCCTGAGCTGATGATTGGCAGGCAATGAATCAATTGCTGATATTTCATCCGTTGAGTAAAGTAATTCAAAAGAACCGCGGAATCGGCACATGAAATTACTAATTGCCATGATGAGTCATGAAACCAACACGTTTTCTCCTGTACCCACTGAACTGGAACGATTCGGAAGTGGTTTAAATCCACCGGAGGATATCAGTGCCTACCAGGCGGTGAAGGGGCGTGGCATCACTATGGCTGGCATGATCTCAGTTGCAGAAGAAGCAAACATAGAGGTTGTAACGCCAATTGCGGCCGGTTCGCCGCCATCCGGTCCCGTATCAAACAAGGCTTTCGACTATATTACAGATCGCATCTGTGACGCAGTAAGTGATTGTGACGGTCTGCTGCTGGATCTACATGGTGCTATGGTGACTGAAAGACATGAAGACGGTGAAGGTGCACTGCTTAGTCGCCTGCGCAGTGAAAACCCGGATATTCCGATTGGAGTTGGATTGGATATGCACACCAATCTGTTTCCGGACATGGTTTCAAACTCAACGGTGATCACCGGCTATCAAACCTATCCTCACATCGATATGTTTGAGACTGGCGCACGCGCAGCCCGAATATTGATTCGCTCGATCAGGGGAGAAATCAAACCGACCATGGTGTGGGGAAACTGCCCTATGTTGCCTCACGTCATGCGGCAGGGAACTGATGACTACCCAAACAAGGCATTGCAACAACGTGTGGCAGAAATGGAACGGGATGACGCACTCGCCGTAACCCTGTTTACAGGTTTTCCTCATGCAGATATTTATAACGCCGGATTGAGTGTTGTGGTTGTGGCTGACGATGATCGACAAAAGGCAGAGGCGCTTCGTGATGAACTGCTTGAGATGGCCTGGGATAGTCGAGAAGCCTTCGTATACAAGAAGATATCCCTGTCAGAATCCATCAGTGAAGCCAATACAACTGCCGATGCGGCAGGATCAGGCCCCGTAATTCTACTCGACCATTACGACAATACGGCTTCCGGTGGCACCATGGATACAACCGAAGTTTTACGCGAAATCATCCGTCAGGAACTGGATGACGTTGCCGCGTTTGGCATATTCGACCCCGATGCCGTCTCAAAAATGGTCACTGCAGGCGTGGGGCAGGAGGTTACTCTGAGTCTTGGCGCAAACTTCCACATGGATGCGTTACAGCAACAGAGCAGGCCGCTTGAAGTGACTGGCATCGTGCGTCTGCTGTCAGATGGCAAATTCACAATTACGGGTCCAATGAGTACGGGTTCCAGAATGAACATGGGTACCACCGCTGTTCTTGATACCGGCAAGGTGCTGATCGTTGTCATTTCACGCCACGTTGAACCTTATGATTTGGGATGTTTCAGCAGCCTCGGCATTGATCCACTGAATAAACGATTTCTCATGCTTAAGAGTCGAATCCACTATCGTGCTGCCTATATGCCAATAGCCAAGAAGATCATCGAATGCGCAGGATGCGGGGTATGTACTTCTGACTACGATCAAGTACAGTTCAAACGGATACGAAGACCAATTTATCCTCTCGATAATATCAATGCCCGGGATTTCAAACACCTGATTCAAGGTAGCTGAATCAGGTAAAGAACTCACCCCATTGGTCGACAAACGTCAGTTTTTCGATGGGTCGACGGGATATCGGACCATGGCCTTTCAACACCGGATATCCAATCGGCACGTGAGCACAGGTTCCCCACTCTGCCGGAATATTCAACAGCGACTTTATCTCCGCCTCCTTGTAACAGAGCAATGTCGTAAGAACACACCCCAATCCCTCTGCCCGACACGCAAGCATGACATTTTGCACAGCAGTGTAGACGGAACCGCCCCCCACCACGGACGGTCGATCCAGTTCCGAGTCCGTGATCGCCATGTAGTCAGGATTGAAGCAGAACACCAGCAACGCGGGTACCTCGGCCATATGATCAGCCAGATAGTCACCGGCTCTAAGGGTCTTCTCAGCATCAACTCGCGCAGCTTCAGGCATATTTGGCAAAGCCTTGCGATTAGGTTCCGTGTACTTCTGCCATTCTTCAAAGTACCAGCTTTGTATCTTCTCTTTATGATTCTTGTCTTGAACAACCAGAATTCGAAAGGGCTGCACATTACCCCCGGTCGGTGCCCATGCTGCCGCCTGTAATACCCGCCGCATCACCTGTTCAGGAATTGGATCCGGTTTCAGCCGTCGAACCGCCCGTAGAGAGCCCATCGCATCGTAAAGTTCTACCATCTAATCTCATCCCTTTAGCTAATTAATTTTCATGAATCTTTGAACGTTGCTCTGGCAACCTCAAGGCTCAACTCGCCTATCCGCATCTCGCCTTCTCTGGTCTGTGCCCCAAGATCGAGGGCCTTCTGCATATTGATCATTGCACTGGGATCTCTGAGCGTCTGCTGGAACAGATAAGCCTCTTCTTTTAATCCCTCGTCTATTGGCAATTCATAATTCAAAACCGACTGTTTCGCCAAAGCCACGGCATGCCTGGGCCAAAGAGCAATGCGATGTGCAAGCCTGTCTACATACTCATCCAGATCAGCCTGAGTATCGAATACCTTGTTCAGATAACCCCATGCTTCTGCAGTTTCCGCATCAAGGTCGTCTCCTCCGAGAATAACCTCCATCGCCCTGCTTCTTCCTATCAAACGAGGTAGCTGCTGAGTACCACAACCACCGGGCAGTATTCCCAGTGGCACTTCCATTTGATTGATCAGCGTTTTATTTCGCAAACCGAAGCGCATGTCACAGGATGAACTGAATTCATTACCACCGCCACCAACACGCCCGGCGATTTTCGCAATGGTTGGCTTCGGCATGGTGCGAACTCGTTCGCACATGCTATGAAAGTCAGACAACTCCACCTGTTTTTCGGCTGGTTTGTCTATAGGCGACTTCAGCAGAATCTCCAGATCAAAATGTGCGATAAAAAAATCCGGGTCAGCACTTTGCATGACAAGCACCTTTACATCATCGTTAGCCTCAACTTCTGAAGTGAAGGCGACAAGGTCCAGGTACAATTTCAGTGTCATTACATTGATTGGTGGATTACTGATAGTTGCTGTTAGTACGCCATTACTAATTTCTGTTGAAATCGTCTCATATCCAAAAGCCATTATTCCTCCTTAATCTGATTTTGATTCTCCACTCGTCTGTCAAATCTGCGTTTTCGACGGTATGGAAATACGTCCATTACCTGACTGTCACGAATGTTCTTCTGCAGTCCATGCCAGTAGTCTACCGAAAAAAGATCTTCATGGAACTCACAGAATATCTCCTCAATTTCTTTCGAGCTAAATAGAAAATTTCTGAATTCTTCTGGAAAAACATCATTGGGATCTATGCTGTACCAGGGTTCAGCCGCGTATTCATCTTCAGGATATCTCGGCGGTGGAATCTTTCGGAATTTTATATCCGTAAGGTAGCAGATTTCATCATAGTCATAAAATACGACCCGACCATGACGGGTGACACCAAAGTTTTTCAGCAGCATGTCACCTGGAAATATGTTCGCTGCCGCGAGCTGCTTGATGGCATTTCCGTATTCATCCAGAGCCATCTTTAATTTAAATCCACTCTTATCCTGAATGTAGAGATTAAGAGGTGTCATTAATCGCTCTGTGTATAGATGACTGATATGAACGTCTTCATCCGTGATGGTGACGGACGATGCCGCAACTGAGCTCAGCTCCGTTAGCAATGCTTCGGAGAAACGGCTCCTGGGAAGCAGAATATCTGAAAACTCTTGGGTGTCCGCCATTCTTCCAACACGATCATGGGTTTTAGCCAGATAGTAGGCCTTTTTTACCTGTTCTCTGGTTATGTTCTTCGTTGGAGAAAATCTGTCTTTGATGATTTTAAATACGACGTGATAGGAAGGCATGGTAAATACTGTCATCACCAGTCCTTTAATGCCCTCAGCAATCACAAAGTCATCATCCGAGTTCTCAAGGTGGTTTAGAAAGCCGCGATAGAACTCGGTTTTACCATGTTTGTAGAATCCGACCGACATGTACAATTCCCAGGTCTTTTTACCCGGCAGCAACTCGCTCAGGTACTTGATCATTTCATGAGGAAATTCAACATCCACCATGAAATAGGATCGAGTAAAACTAAAGATAATACTAAGGTCGTTTTCATTCCAAATGACGGTGTCCACAAACAAGCCACTACCATCGTTTTGGATGGGAATGGCAATCGGGAAGAGATGTTCATCAATATACATACGCCCGATCAGGTATGCGCCCTTGTTGCGATAGAAAATTGACCACAACAACTCGAACCTGATCTCCCGGTTTGTCCGAAGCAAAGGAATATTTTCTTTCATCGTTCCAACCATGAGTTCGATATCGTTCTCAATATCCAGAAAAGATGTGGAGAATCGATAATCTTTGAAGACCTGACCAAGCAGAACGGTCAGGTCAGTCGAAGGTCCATAGTGTCGAGCCAGTCTGATATTGAATGCAGGGGTTGGTTGCAGCGGTTCGTGTACGAAGGCATAGTCATCTGTAAGGTTCTTGCCTACATGGCTCTTTCTAAAAACCGTGTTGAAAACCGTTTCTGCCAGGTCAAAGTCTTTCCGTTCCCTTATCAGCGTTTCATAGGCTGCTTTAATCTGACGCCATTCGCTTAGTTCGAGGTGCTCATCCTGAAGAATCTCATCCAGACGTATGAAGACGCCGTTAATCTGTGACTTGTAGAGCTTAATCCGGTCAACAGCAGCTTGCTGAGCTGCTGGCCAGTCAGCGTTTTCAAAACGTTCTTTCGCCTGCCGGGTTATTCTCTTGAATTGCTGCCGGTATTCATCAAAGCCCGTCAATATTGTTTCTGCAATTATTCTGGGTCGGTCCTGCAAATTCATCCTGCCAGGTCTCTGCGTCCTTTGGTAAGAGCGTGTTCTTATCCGTTAATCAAATATACAGCCTCTCACGTACTCTTACCTACAATTCACAAGATCTATATTCGCTTGCATTTCACACCTCGATATCTATAATGGCCTGACCAAATTGGTAATACCAATTTGGTCAGGTCAAACTGGTCAGGCCAAACTGGTCAGTCCAGCCGGATCAACCCAATGGCAGACAGCGTCTAAGGACACTTGGATAACCATGACAGAAAGTAATAAATCCCTGGTGGAAAGTATTACATCAACCCTGCGAGATGAGATTTTGAGCGGTCAGTATCGTCCGGGAGAGAGATTGCCCTCTGAACGCGATCTGGCCACGAGATTCTCTGCCAACCGCGGCGCCATCAGGGAAACCTTGAAGAAACTCGAAGAACTTGGGATTGCATCAATTAATCCAGGTGGTGTCAGAGTCGTTCCTGTTGAGGAAGCGAGTCTTTCTATTCTGGGTCCCCTGCTCGATCTCCAGGAAACTCCTGACGCCAATCTCGTTTGTGACCTGCTTGAAGTTATGGGCTCACTCATGTCGATGTCTGCGCGAACCGCCATCGAACGCGCTAACGATGAAGAACTCGAACAAATGAAACGCATCATGAGTCAAATCATTGCCAATCAGCCTGCCAAGGAAAAGTACCAGGAAAGTTGGCAAGAGTTGGGTACCTTGTTTGCGCAGATCAACAACAATCTGGTGCTTCGACTTATTTTCAATGGATTAAAGACTCAGATACTGGACCGGCGAGAGAAGCAGCCAGAATTTGAACCTCGTGTCGACCAACGGCAGGAAATCGAAAACCTGAAACGACTGGAGATAAGTCTGTCTGCTAGAGATTCAAAATCTGCCGCAGATGCTATCAACAACACTTTCCTGCTCTTAATCGAAGCCATACAAAGTGCCTTGAATCCGAGCTCCGCTGGAGCTGAACCGCAGCATACAGGAAGTCTTGCCAATGAATAACATAATCAAGGGGATAATGTCGGCTGTCGTACTTCTTATTGCAGGTATCGTGGCGGTAGGATTGGTCGCAACTGCGCCAAAACCTGAACGCGTTGAATTAGAAGCAGTAGCGACGGCGGTTCGAATTACGGAAATCGAGAAACAGCAGGTGAGATTGCAGGTCAGATCTCAAGGTACGGTCACACCGCGTACGGAAAGTTCGCTGATACCGGAAGTATCTGGCCGAATCGAGTGGATATCACCCAATCTTGTGCCTGGCGGATACTTTGAAGATAACGAAGTGATGCTAAAGATCGATGACAGGGATCACAATGCCGCAGTAGAACGCAGCAAAGCATCACTGGCTAGAGCAAAAGCAGAGGCAGAACACAGTACATTCGAACTCAAGCGATTACAGGAACTGGTTAAAGACAAGTTGACCAGCCAGTCCTCATTAGAATCTGCATTGCGGGCAAGCCGTGTCTCTCAGGCTGTCCTTCGAGAGTCGGAAGTTGCCATGCGACAAGCCGAAAGAGACTTGTTACGCACAGAGGTACGCGCCCCCTATAAAGGACTGGTGCGATCCAAGAACGTTGATGTGGGCCAGTTCGTATCCAGAGGGAATCCCATCGCTCAAATATACTCAAGCGATTCGGTTGAAGTTCGAATCCCACTTGCTGACAGCCAGCTGGCTTTTCTGGATCTACCTTTAGGGCAGCGGGGTGAACTTTCGGAAGCGCTGCAGGCAGAGGTTGTCTTGTCGACTCATTACGGTGGTCAGTACTATGAGTGGCGTGGCAGATTAGTCCGCACTGAAGCTGAAATAAATACTCGCACCCGCATGGTCAATGCGGTCGTTAGGGTTGAAGAGAATGTCGGCACCGATCAACCACCACTGCCGGTCGGACTTTTTGTACACGCCAATATCAGTGGCCGGTTGGTAAAAGACGTGGTCGTGTTACCTCGTGCCGCATTAAGGAATCAATCTCAGGTTCTGGTTGTCGACAATGATAATCGGCTGCGCTATCGAAACGTTGAGTTACTAAGATTTGATCGAGACGATGTCATCATCAGTAGTGGTCTGGAGAACGGAGAACTCGTTAACCTGTCCCCTATTCAGACGGTAATTGATGGTATGCACGTTAAACCGATCCACGATCAGAGCGAATCCTAGGGGAAGCAACGTGGAAAAGGTCATTACCTGGTTCGTCGATAATCCGATCGCCGCTAATCTGATGATGTGGATATTTCTGGTTGGCGGCACAATCAGTCTGTTCACCATGCACAAGGAAGAATTCCCAAACATCGAGCCCGGTGTCATCCAGGTCATGGTGCCCTACCTGGGTGCTGCACCCGAAGAAGTAGAAGAAGCAGTCTGTGTACGCATTGAGGAGGCTACCGAAGGCGTTATCGGTCTGGATCGAGTCCGCACCATCGCAATGGAAGGAATGTGCACCTTAATGATGGAAATAAAAACCGGTGAAGATATTACCAAGGTGCTAAATGAGGTAAAGAGTAAGGTTGACAGCATCTCCACGTTCCCGGCTGAAACAGAAAAACCGATTGTCTCTTCGATGACTTTCAGTGGTCAGACGATTATCGCGGCGTTATCCGGTAATGCAGATGAAGCAACGCTTAAGAGAACCTCTGAAAGAATGCGCGATGAAATATCTGGTCTCCCGGGCATATCCCAGGTTTCGGTAAACTATACACGTCCTTATGAGATCTCAATTGAAGTCAGCGAGAATACACTTCGACAATACGGCCTGACGCTAACCTCAATCGCAAACGCGATTCGACGCTCGAGCCTGGACATGCCGGGTGGTTCCATCAAAACCGAAGGCGGGGAAATCCTTTTACGGAGTAAAGGACAGGCCTATCGGGGGGTTGAATTTGAAGACATCGTCGTACTGACCAATCCTGATGGCACTAATTTAACCCTGGGTGAACTTGCGACCGTCAAAGATGGCTTTCAGGAAGGCTATATGAGTGCCAAGTTCAACGGTGAGCCTGCCGTCATGATTACCGTCTATCGCGTCGGTGATGAGGACACCATCACTTCTTCAAATTCCGTAAAACAGTATATCGAACGAGTGAGACCCACCCTACCGGAAGGTCTGAAACTTTCCGTGTGGACCGATGAGTCCGTCTCGCTGGGACGTCGAATTGATGCTTTGACCAAGAACGCTTATGCCGGTTTAGGACTGGTCTTGTTGATTCTAACGCTTTTCCTGCGATTCAAGGTCGCCATCTGGGTGGCAGTCGGAATCCCAATTGCGGTGGCTGGTGCACTCTGGATGTTTCCCTGGGCAGGCATCAACATCTCTAGCATGACGGTACTGGCATTTATCCTGGTGCTGGGCATCGTTGTGGATGATGCTATCGTCATCGGTGAACGAGTCTATAGTCATGAGACGACCGCCCCCACCCACCGCGAAGCCGCCATCAGCGGCACACTTGAAGTCTATGTACCCGTTATTTTTGGGGTATTCACGACGGTTGCAGCGTTTTTACCCATTATCCTTGTCGACGGAATGATGAGCGGTTTCTTTTCCATCATCGGCTGGGTCGTTGTCGTTTGTCTCATATTCAGCTTGCTGGAGTCTCAACTGATTCTGCCGGCTCACCTAGCTCACAGAAAAACAGAAGGCTACTTTCTGAGTGAATCGAAGTTCGTGGCGAACTGGATCAGGTTTCAGGGTGTCTTTGCTAACGCACTGTCAAGGCTCGCGAATGACATCTACCGACCATTCCTCGTGAAGACACTTCAGTGGCGCTGGGTCACATGGGCGATCGGCACAGCGGTTCTCTTAACAGCTGTTGCCCTGATTATCAGCGGCAGAGTGATATTCCAGTTTTTCCCGTCTGTTGATGGAGATCGGGTTTACGCTACCCTAAATATGCCAGAAGGAATTAACGTTGAGATCACCCGACGTGGTATTGAACAGATTGAAGCTGCAGCGACTATTCTAGGTGAACAGTTAGACAAAGAAGCAGGTCTTCCGGAAGGAAAACACGTCTATATCAACACACTCGTATCCATCGGATCAAGTGCAGCAAGAAGCATGGGGCCACCGAGCATGAGCGCAGGAGGGAGTCACCTTGCCGAAGTGGTTATCGAATTGATACCTGTTAAAGAAAGGAATGGGATAACTTCCTCAGAGGTCGCTGAACGCTGGCGAGATCTGGCCGGCCCAATTCCTGATGCGATCGAACTACAGTTTAATGCCAGCTCATTCAGCGCGGGATCGCCACTTCTGATCGAGATTAAGGGACGTGACGTGGAAGAATTGAGAGTAGCCGCGGCCAGTCTTCGTGAAGATCTCTCCCGGTATCCTGGCATTATGGATCTGACAGATTCATTTCGAGCCGGCAAGCAGGAAGTCAAAATCAGTGTTCTTGAGCAGGCAAAACCCTTAGGTCTGACTCTGAATGATCTTGCCCGACAGATTCGTCAGGCATTTTACGGCGAAGAAGCTCAAAGAATTCAACGTGGTTCTGACGACGTTCGCGTCATGGTGCGATACCCAGAGACCGAACGCCAATCGCTGGGTAATTTAGAAGGCATGCGAATACGTGCTAACGATGGCACTGAAGTTCCGTTTGCTTCCGTCGCCCATGTGGAATACGGCCATGGCTATTCACAAATCCAGCGCCAGAACCAGGAACGATCAGTCAACGTCACAGGCGATGTAAACCGCTCAATTGTCACACCTGAAGAGGTTATGTCAGATATTCAAAGATCGATATGTGTACAGGGAACAAGCTTTTCAAACCGGGAGAATCAATGTCACAATCCGAAATTCCCTGGCGTCAAGTATTCTTTAGGCGGTGAGCAGGAAGTCAGGATGGAAGCAACCGACAGTATAGTTAAAACTATACCGATTGCGCTCATGATTATGTTCGCGCTCCTTGCGATTCCCCTGAAATCCTATATGCAGCCACTGATTATCATGAGCGTCATACCGTTTGGTGCGGTCGGCGCCATCGTCGGTCACTACCTGATGGGCTGGGATCTAATATTCTTCTCATTACTCGGAATCATTGCGTTGTCCGGGGTTGTGGTGAACGCATCTCTGGTGATGGTTGACTACATCAATCGACAGCGCCGGCTCGGTGTTCCTACTTTTGAAGCTGTAACTCTTGCTGGCGTCGAGCGATTTCGACCAATCGTGCTGACATCGGTCACGACCTTCATGGGATTGATTCCCTTGATGACCAGTACGGAAAATGAGACATTCATGTTTATCCCGATGGCAATATCTCTCGCCTTCGGCGTCCTGTTCGCCACGGTAATCACTCTGTTCCTGGTACCCAGCCTGTATCTCATGCTGGAAGACTGGCTGCACTACTGGGGACTGGATACCTATGTTGATCCGGCACTGGTGAAGCACAATGAAAATGTGGAGCCGGTTCCGACACCAGAGGCAGGTGGTGGAAGCTAGGAGAGAAACTCTGTGATGACCCTGTTTACCTCATCGGGCTGATCATAATGCAGCATGTGACCGGCATCTGCGATCACAAGATGTCGGGCATTCCTGAATAGTGCCTGTCTACGTCTCAGCTCCGACTCATACATCTCGACCTGATCCTTAAGTTCATCCCGCGTTGCCGACCAATAGTCTAATGAATGTTCTCCCGTGACGATCAGGACAGGACACTCAATCCAGCCCCACAAGGCCTCAGTCTCAGCATGTGAAAACGTATGCCAGATCATCTGCACAGCGGGATCCCATCGCCATTGCACACCACCAGACGGATGCTGTACAACACCGTGATCGACAATAATCTGCGCCAGTTCAGAAGACAGGCGAGGATTGTTTCTCATAAGACGCATCCGGGCTTCCGTGTCATCCTGCATCTGCTGGTTCTGACTCGACAGCATCCGTGTGGATTCGACACCACTCACCAGTCTCTGCCGCAGCGAGTCTTGACCCGGTCCATCTTGGTTGGCTGGTGGTCCCATGCCATCGAGCAATACGAGTCTTGAGATCTCGTCCTGGAACATACCCGCGTATCGTGAAGCGATATGACCACCAAGGCTGTGAGCTATGATGACCGGGTTCGACAATTCACAATGCTGCACCAAATCTCGAAGGTCAGCAATAAACTGTACGAGGGTGTATACACCTGGATTATCACTCTGCCCATGCCCGCGTAAATCCATCGCAACAACATGATAGTCCGCTGTAAGAGCCCGGGCGATACCGAGCATACTCAATGCATGGTCACGCATACCATGCAATATCACCAGATCGGGTTTGCCTGTATTCCCAAAATCAATGGCTGAAATTCGGCTGCCCGAACTCGTAAAAAAGAAACGCTCGAAATTCTCCACTCAGGTTTCCACAAGTCTCATCAGGGGCAATGATAGCAATCTTCTATGCTTGCTCAATTCAGCCATGGTGTTTGCCCGGATTGTATCCCGAAGATTCTGGCTGATCATGATGATTTGCAGGAAAAAGACTCACAGTAAGTTTCGGGAATCACCCGTTCACTGTCGCGCGTCTTCTTTCGTCAGCGGGCTGAGGTATCCGGATTTCAGACCCCTGCGGTTCATAGCAATGCCGGTCAGACACTCTCGGACCGCGCGTTCCGCGTTGAGACCCGTGATGTAACCAGGATCCACCAGCGGATTGAACTCGACCAGGTCGAATCCGACGAGGTGGTTGTCAGAGCAGAGCCCGCGAATCAGCGGGAACAGCTCTCGGCTGGTGAGTCCGCCTGGTTCGGGCGTCCCGGTACCTGGTGCGTATGCCGGATCGAGTACATCAATGTCGAGCGAGATATAGAGGTACTTCGTGCCCTCTCGGGCTTCCTTGAGCACGCTTGCCATAACCGCAGGCCAGCCGTCCTGTTCAACCTCCGCCATGGTGTGATAACGCATGCCCTGTTCGCGCATCCACTCAAAACCGTCCTTACCGGGCCAGTACCCACGCAGGCCAACCTGGATGTAGTTACGACCAAGGACGTGACCTTCTTCAATCAACCGGCGGATGGGCTTGCCATGCGTAATCAGGTGTCCGTTTCCAAACAAGCCCGCGTCGAAATGAGCGTCGAAGTGGATGACACCGACGTTTGCCTTACCGTGCACGTCTGCAACACCGGCGACATTGGGGTACTCCAGCGAGTGATCGCCACCAATGATGATTGGAATGGCACCTGTAGCGGCAATCTGCCGGACAATTTCCCGTACCGGCTTCATGGAACGCTCGCCGCTAAGATTGTCGATCGCCGCATCGCCATAATCTACCACCACCAGGTCTTCCCGCCAGTTCACCATAGTGTGTAGGTGCTCAGTGGAGTACGAACCCCAGGGGAGGTAGTTGTTCGCAATGCGAAAATGTCGTGGTCCCCAGGCAGCACCACGCATGCCGCTGCCGGTATCCAGCGGAGCGCCCATCATGGCGACGTCCACCTTGCCTGCCTTGAGATCGGCGGGTGTAAGTGCAACAGGCAGGTTGAAGAAACTCGGAATACCGGTATACGCGTACCCACCAGGATAACGTTGAATCTCGATGAGCCCTGGTTCACGCTTGTCAGCGGCGAGGTCCCGGGTTTCAGTCCATTCGTCAATCGTGGGATCATTGGGATCGAGGGGTATGTACCGAGCTGGTGGTTCGTCGGCGGCGCTGGCAGAGAAGCAAGTGCACGTCGCCACAACGATAAGTATCAGTAATTTCATAGTTTCACTTTCCCCTATGGTTTAGCGAGATGTTACGAGAGAAGTGATCAGGCAACTTGCCTCACCTCCTTTAATTATTCCACGACTACCCGGGCGAGAGCCTGCTGAGGAGGATCAGAGTGATCGGTGACGTCAATGTTATAAACGCCCTTTCGCATCGGGATGAAACTGAATCTTGCAGAACCAGCCTCATCGCACTGGATCGCACGGAAACTCTGGCCCTGGAGATACAGTTCGATATTGCCAACGCTGAAGACTCGAATGTGTGAGTTCGCCACCAGTCGAGTCGCCTTGAATTGTAAACCTCTAAAATCACCCTTGACGTCCGGACAGACGAAATTGATGCGATAATATCTACCGGTAACCAGCTTGAACTCGCTGGCAGAAAGAGCCACCTGGCCGTCTGGACCGGTGCTGGCTTCAAGAAAGATATCGACTGGTGATGGCGGGGCTATTACCCCGGATTGCTGAGTCTGTGCAGAAACCGACAGCAGCATCAGTCCCATAACCACGATTACCCTATGTAAGTATTTATTCATGTTTCTCCCGATACGGTTAGTAGTTGCACAATTCAACGGACGACTGAACGGTTAATATGACCACCGATGTGTGCCAATTTACTGTTCCACTGACAAGACAAACTGGCATCGAATTTTGCGGATTTCGACGAGAAATAGTGCTGTCTTCGTCCATTGATGTAGCCTCCATCTTTCACACTAAATGAAATTGGATTTAATTCCCACCACTCTCTCCATTGGGTACATGGTCCCCCCACCCACGCATTGCTCTTGATCTTCGCAGTCTCGGCCCCGGAGCGCCCAGATACGATAGCAAGTGAGATGACTGATATTGAAATGTTGGAAGGTCAGGGACTGGCTCGCATATTTCGGGAGACCCTTACAGATGCCTGGAAAGTACCATCCGTAACCCTGATTCGCCAGAATGCCTGTACAATTGTATCTCGTATGCACTAGTCCATCGAACTCTCATACGGTCCAGCGTTGCACTTTCTTCTCTATGACGCCAGGATCTTTATGACGCCAGGATTCTTTCGGTTCTAATCCCATCATCCTGGCGCGACGTTTATTGTCAGTTAGATGACTTTCTTTTTCTCTAATCGAGCAACCAAGTCATTCAGGGTCTGGTTCATCGATGAACTGCTGAATGATTCGTTCAATATATTGATCATTTCCTTATTCATCGAAGTATTATTGGACTTGGCGCTGCGCCTTATCTTCCGGTGTAAGGCAGGTCGTAAACGAAGTACGAATTTCACATCTTCGACTTGAGCCACAACAACATCCTCCTTATTTTGATAAATCCCAATTAAAAGCATTAACCAGCGCATGCTCATTAAGGGCACAGGCTTACACTCCAAACCAACTGAATAATGCTGAGGTGCCATCTATCCAGATGAAGGATTTGTGTACTTTTTAATCAAAGGAATTTTACATGATGACGGTACCACAAGCCAACGAGAACGCCTTGTCAATCTATCCAGTCCAATCCAATTAAGATCCAAGTATCATCTCATTTCACCTGAGTCGACGATCACAAAACTCAATTGGCCAAGTTCAGAGAACGACACATCATAGTGACCCATTTGTCCGGGAACCATCTGACCTATCGCCCCGGTGATGAGCAGGTGACCTGGCAGAACCCTGTATCCATGACTCAGCACTGTATTGACTAGCCAAATTAACGCCCGTCTTTGATCACCCAACACGCCACCTGCAACGTCCTGCATTATCACAGAACCATCATGACTCAGCTGAACCTCAATCTGATTTAAGTCATCCGGTTGCCGTGTGAATTCCCCGACGATAAACCTGCGCGCAGAAACATTGGAAGCAATAATACTGGGGCCACCCAGGTTTGCAGGATCTTCAAATCCCAGATCGGGCAATTCAACAACAGGCACTATCCTTAGTATCAGTTCCGAAATCTGACTGATCCGTTGAACCGGTTCCGTGACCTTCCGGGTTAAATAGAATCCAAGTTCAACTTCCAGCATCATGCGACGAAACTCTGCAGTATCGACCTCGCTGCCAGACCGCATGGAACCTAACAGCACCCCCGATACAGGTTCGCTCAGATTGAATCGCTCCTGTGAGCCCGGTGATGTAATGCCTGCCTTATATCCAATGATTTCCTCATCCATAGAGTGAATGAACAATTTCTGCTGTGTGTAGGCTGAATCTGTTGATTCGCTATACATAGGCCATGGACTATTGGATTGGTAAGCTTGCTTCACGAGCAAAGCATGCTCTGCTCCCAGGGCAGGTAACCCACAGATGATAAACGCGACGGTTGTGAGTAGCTTAAACCTTATGCTGATAGTCGTGGTAACCTGCAATCGCCAAACCAGCTGCCACACTCGTGAAGGGATCATGTTCTGTCACCTTTCCTGGAAACTTCTTTTCCATCAATCTTTTTACTGCATCAATCTGTGAGGAGCCACCCGTTCGAATGACAACATCAATATCATCAGCTGAAATACGGGCGCTTTCTATCACCTGGTCAACTATCCGATCAATATCAACCAGCATGGGCTTCATCATCGCCTCGAACTGGCCTCGATTAAACTCAATAGAGATATCCAACTCTGGAATATCCAAAAGTGTTTCTGCAGAATCTGACAGAGCCACTTTGGCGTCTTTGATTGCCTGAAACACCAAATAGCTATAGTTATGGGTAATCAGGTCATCCAGACGTGAGAATTTCTCAGCCATGACACCGCCCTGTTTGATGCAATCTGTCACCTTGGCCCGGTAATAGTTCTGATTGAGGGTATAGGTCACGGCCCAGTTGAGTAACTTGTCCTCAAATTCAATGAACGGAAACTCATTTTCGATCAGTCGACCATCCTTCACTCGAGACCAGGTCTCACCTTTACCTAGAAGCGGAAACAGCAGTTCCTTGAAAATCAGCTGATCAATACGGTCACCACCCAGGGCCAGACCCGCAGTTGAAAGCACCTCAAATTCAACCCCAGCGTACTCAACAAGACTCAGATCCAATGTACCACCACCAAAATCCAGCGTAAGAACCTTGCCGAAATCTGGTGACGTTTCATCGTGTAGATAGCTCAATGTAGCAGCAACCGGTTCCGGGTAAAAAGACTGTTGATTGAATCCTGCATATTCGCTAGCCTCCCGCAATCGCGAAAGGCCCAGGTCATTTCTATACTCACTCTGTCCTTCGAACTTCACTGGGTACCCAAAATGCACTTCGAATTCACCCACCGGCAGGCTTTTTTCCAGAGCTTCGCGGATATGGACCAGAACAGGTGTGATCAACGCCACCAGGCGAAATGGGTGATCAAACACCATTAAACGCCTGATCGCTGGATTTCCAAGCAGACGTTTAACCCCGCGAAACAGTCTACCGGGCAAGCCGCGATCAACAATCGATTTACCATAGGTATGCAGGGTCGTAACTTCGTGCTCTGTTCTCGGATCCGTGATATCACGGCCTTCTACCAGCACTGATGCTTTTGCAATGACCTCGGGCGTCAGCTCAACAATACGATTACGATTTTCATTAATATATTGCTGAACCGCAGCCTCGCCAGTAGTCGTTACCAAATCCTGATCCAGATGGGTTGCGGTAGGCATTATGCTTTGGCTCAATTCAAGCTTTACCAGATGAATATCATGTCCGTCGTACCAGGCGGCAGCCGAATTTGTGGTACCAAAATCTATTCCAACACCGATCATAAGCTACTGATTAATAGGGATTTATATTCAGACGGAAATCTAAAAAAGTTGACAATTAACGCATATTTCCAACTGCATTCCAAATCTATTTTTGTGTTACAATAAATGTAGCGCCAGAGAAAAACTGTTAGTCCCCACCTTCGAAATCATCGGTACAAAAACAAAAAGACTTTTCCACCGAAAACACAGAAATTGGAACCATACACTTGAGAATCGGAATATCGATTGCCAGTCATTATCAGACTGAGGATGTCAGAGGCGGCGCTCAGCAAATGATCGAGCGTGCAAGGTCAGCTCAAACAGCAGCGTTGGATTCGCTTTTTGTTGGTGATCATCACGTCGTGCCAACCCCCTACTACCAAAATACACCAATGTTAGGCCGACTGCTGGCTGAGTGGGGCAACAAGCCTGCCGGTGCTTTGTTCCTGTTACCTCTGTGGAATCCAATACTGGTCGCTGAGCAGGTTGCTACTCTAGCCTCAATACACCCCGGTCGGTTCATTCTCCAGTGTGGTCTCGGCACGGGCAGGCATCAGTTCAAAGCGATGGGTGCAGATATTCGATTTCGTCCATCAGCACTTGAGCAATCAATCAGCACCCTTCGATCACTGTGGAATGGTGAAACCGCGTCTCTAGATGGTCGCTGGAAATTTCAAAATGCCGGCATTTCACCGTTACCACCAGAACCTATCGATATCTGGATTGGGGCTTCTGCAGAAATCGCCATAGAACGCGCGGCCAAATTAGGTGACGCCTGGCTGGCTGATCCCAGCATGATCCTCGAAGAGGCGAAATCCTCAATGGCTACGTATCAATCAGCACTGCATAAACACGGCAAACCGACACCCACCACGATCGCAATCAGAAAGGACATATACGTGGCAGAAGATCTTGCAGATGCTGATCGAATCAGATCACAGGTCGCAATGGATGGTTATCGTGGTTTCAATCCTGAAGCATTGATTATCGGTAACGCCGTTCAGGTAGCAGAGGAATTTCTGGTCCTGGGTGAGTTGGGATACACTGATATCATTGTCAGGAACTTACATTCTGATCAGAGTAAAGCACTCGCCTCTACCGAGCGACTGGCAGAGGTTAAGACCTACCTCTGATTCAAACTAATCAGCGCTGATATTCATTCCACTTAGCAGTCTGCCGGTACTTGCATGCACACGGTAACTGGCAAACATTGCCATATACTGACCAGTGATATACGCGACCTTGGCTCGCAATAACTCATTCTGCACATCGAGCAGATCCAGCAAGGTACGTTTACCGAGGCTCAGTTGCTCATTGTAGACTTTGAGAACTTCCTCTGTTGAGGTCACGTGCGCTTCAAGGTACTCAAGTCTTACCAGAATGTCGTCAAGTTCGTTCCAGATCAACGTAACGTCTTCTTCAACGGCTCGCTTGATACTTCTAACGGCTTCTCTTGTCGCAAACTCTCTGGCCTGTGTCTCGTTAAGTCGAGCCTTGTCAGCACCACCACGATACAGGTTATAGGTCATGCGAATCACAGCAGTCTCATCATCATTACCACCGGGGGACCCATCCGTATCTTTGTTGCGAGTTGCACCAAGTTCGAGATCAAACCTTGGTTGAAACGCCGCAAGCGCCTGCTTATGACCGGCAACTGCTGCCTCAAGTTCTGCTTCAGCCGCTTGAAGTCCCGGATTGTTCCTGTTGGCAATTTCAATTGCCTGGTCCAACGTCGTCGGAAGGCCTTTTGCTTCGTCCGGCTTTACCAGATCATTTGGATTTTCACCTATTACCCGATAGAACTCCGCAGTGCCATTTTTTGCATCTCGTTGTGAAAGCAGCACGTTACCTTTTGACTGTGCGCGTCGACCCTGAGTCTGCACTACATCAACTTTGGTACCTACGCCATTTTCAAATCGTTCTCGAATTTTTCGTAATGTGTCTTCGTGATGTCGCAGGTTTTCAATCGCCAGAACAACTACATCGTCACGGCGCAGCACTTCGAGATACACCTGAATAGCTCTCAGGCTGATGTTCTCCTGTACACTCGTTAGACGCGCCATAGCGGCATCAGTTAGTGCAGTTTGTTGTTTAATTAGATTTATAGTTGAGAAACCATCGTAAAGTAGCTGAGTGATCTTCAAGCTCTTCTCTTCACGGAACAGACGAAAATCACCATCACCTACCGACACCCCTCCAACATTGGGACGCGCTGCACGGGTGGTCGTATTATTGGATATTTCTTCTCCACCTGCGACGACGAGGTCAACACTTGGAAGGTACGCTCCCTTTGCCTGACGTCTCAGTTGCAGTGCCGCTTCAACATTGTGCTTACCTGCCAGAATATCCGGATTGGTGCGCAAGGTCGCAACCACAGCTTCTTCCAGTGTTTGTGCGAAGGTTCCGTTAAGCGGTGAAAGAACTATAAAAAATAAAAGGATGCGCCTGACCACTAATTCACTCCTTTTCCTATTGTGTTTACCTGCCAGTACCGATTACTAAACTATCAATATCTGGTGTCTGATTTCGTCATTACCGCGAATCACCAACGTTAATTACCCGGCGAATCTTGTCAGATTTGAATGCTAACGTCATTGGGCGCCTAATTCTGTGTAATACTACCGCATCATAGAACTCTTCAACAATTCCACTGAGTCGAAGTCCGTGAACCATGTCACCCGTATTTATATCAATAACTTGCAGGCCGTATCAGGATCCTGCTTTTTTACTTTCAAGCTTATCATCCAACTGCAAACCCTGGAACCTCTTATTGTGTCGTCCTCGATAGACCAACGACTGCGACGTCACCTATGAATATCAGCCAGCACAAGAATCCTGGACAAAAAGCCACAGGTTCAAATTAACCCGACTGCATAGCCGCATGGCCAAAGTATCTCGATCTCGAGTCAACCAGCCATAATTTATCTCGGTAAACTCGGGGTGAGTGCAGCATGGACATTCCGTCCAGATATATTCCATTGGCTTCAATATCAAACCGGATACCGTCGTTATTCCAATGTTTTCGCTATGCCGTTTTGTTTTTATTACTGAACCGTAACTCCAGAAGACTCGTAGCTGCCTACAATCATAAATGCTGACCAGATATATGGATATCCCCACTCTGGCGAGTCGATTAGATCCAGTTGTACTTCTCTTAATGCCTCTCTTGCTGGCACACCAGAGAGTAACTTGTCGTAGAACTCAGTCATCAAAGCCTGGGTGCCTGCATCACTGACTTCCCAGAGAGAACTCACAACTTCGGCAACTCCCGCTTCCTGAAACGATCTTCTCAGACCATAGACACCTTCTCCTTCATGGATCTCTCCGAGGCCAGTTTCACACGCGGAAAGGACCACCAGTTTGGTGCCCGACAGGTTCAGATCCAGTACTTCCAGCGCGGTTAAAACACCGTCGTTAGTCGTATCTATATCACCTAAAAACTGTGCATTGGTGTTGATTCCCGCAAATGCCAAACCGGCACGTAACAGAGGATTATCACCCGGTGGTGGCACATGAAGTTCTGCACTTCGCTGGGCTTTCAGAATGCGTTTTCGCAGAGTCTCATCAGCCTCCAAAAAGAACCCATGAGTCGCGATGTGCAGTATTTCCGGCGGCTTTTCCAGTGCTCCTAAGACCATCTCCTGCGCACTTGCGCCAAAAAAGTTCTCACTGACTGTATTACTGCTGGCAACCTGATCGACGATGATCCGACCTTCTTCTTCAGCACCGGGGAGTGGTGCAAAGCTCAATCCGCGCAAACCGCTACCGGCACCTCGAATACCCAGTTTCAACGCCGATGAACGGCGCCCCTTGGCAACCTCCATATCGGCATCACTGACAACTTCATTTGAATCATAATCCGGACCTGCCAGGACAAGGTACTCTCCTTCTGTCAAACGAAACTCGTTTGGTAACAGATCTCTTCCCGAAGTCAGAATATGTAGATCGACGGTCTGGATAAGGTAACTTTCATCCTGATCAACGAGGGCGTTGAATGGCAAAATATTGAGCATACCATCGGGAATCAGATACGCGTACTCCGAACCTTGCAGCGCTTCTTCAATGGGTTCCCATACCATTTCATACGCCATCATACCAACTTCAAGAAGTTCGTCCTCATCAGCCAGGTCATCCTGAATCATCGTACGGTATTCAACAACGACGTCATCTACAGATTTCCGATCTCCGTATTCAATAAGTTCGTAGCTGACCTCACCCCCTTGTTTAGATAGGACAGCAGCCAGCAACTTGTCTTGCCCCTGATCTTCGAAGACAAGGAAATCAACAAGCGCGGCACCATCAGGCAGTGCGTCAGCCAGACCATCAGAACTTATCTTGGCAATAGAAGCACGATAACGAATACTGGCTCGACCCAGTTCTCCCTGCAGCTCGTTTACTCTCTGTTCTACTTCATAAAGAGCTTCGGTGTGGCGACCTTTGGTTTCTGCAGTGGGTCCGGATAGCGTCAACGCAGCCAGTTCCCTGCGTGTCTCTTCAAATTCAGTCGCCAAACCCTTGAGTTTCGGATTGGTTGTCATCGTCGCTATCTGTTGAATCTCGGAGGTGACTTTCAGCAACAGTCCCTTGCGCTGCAAACTGGCTTCAATCATTCGTTTGGCTGATTTTTCATCGCCAAGGCGCGCCAGCAAAATCATGTAACGATTAAACTCCGGTCTGTGCAGGCGTACATAGCCTTCTCTGCCATTTTCACCGGTAGCCCATAACATCGTATCCAGGAATTCGCTTCGACGGCGGAATCCCACATCTCTCAGATCAACCGCGGCTTGAAGCTGATTCGCATTCTCAATCGCCTGCGCCAACAGGTTCAATGCATCGAAGGTGTATGGATGTTGATAACCCAGAATATCTTCAGCAAGTTTCAGTGCATCCGTTAACATCTGGCGGGCCTCTTCCCCCCTGTCCCGATCAATATAGAGACCACCCAGATCAATCATTGATCGAATACTGTCGATGTGATCAGGTCCCAACACAGATCGCCGCAGTTCCAGTGCCCTTGTGATCTGTATCTCTGCTTCAGTCAACTTTCCCTGTTTGTGGTACGCCCTGCCCAGGTTGTTGGTTGCCTTAAGAGAATTTTGATGATCATCTCCGAATAAGGCGATCCACTGCTGTTGCACTTCCTGAAAAATCTGTGCAGATTGATCGAATTCCTCCATCAGCATATAGAGATAGGCAAGATTGTTTTTAACTGCAATTGTGTCTGTATGATTTTCGCCGTGAATGGCTGCCAGCATATCCAGTGACTTTCGATAAAGCGGTTCTGATTCACGGAAATTACCCTGGCTTTCATGAATTAGTCCAAGGTTGCTACGCACTCGCATAGTATCAGGATGATCTTCTCCGAATGCTGCTTCCATTTTTGACAGCGTTTCCTTGATGATTGGCTCTGCCTGATCGTACAGACCACCTTGTTCCAGTATCTGTCCCAGATTATTGGCTGCCACCAGCGCCGTGGGATGGTTTTCACCCAGTAACTCCGTGACATTGTGCATGACCTCTTCATATGAAGCCTCGGCTTCTGAGAGTTTACCCTGCCCCTGATAAATTCCTCCTAATGCCAATAACGTGTTGTATACCTGCAGAGGCACGTCCTGCCAGGCTTGAATACCGTATTCAAGAACTTCCTCGGTGACCAGCTGCGCCTTGTCATAGTCACCTTCGTTATCAAAAACTCGTCCGAGATAGGAGCGTGCAACAAAGCTTCCTTCAATCTCACCGATCTGAAGCGCGGTCTGAATAATGGCGGACAACAGGTCCTTGGCTTCCTGATACCGACCCGCCACCCTATAGAGTTCAGCTATCTGCGCTAACGTCGTCAAAGTATCGGCATTAACGCCACTGGCGACGCTCATTCGAGCCACCGCCTGACGATAAGTTGATTCCGCTTCATCAAGCTGACCCAGAGTTTGCTGCAGATCAGCAACCTGCAACAGGCAATTGAATGACTGTGGATGATAGGGCCCAAAGTTCAGTTCAACCGTCGCGTAAAGACCCAGCAGAGATTCCATTGCCGGGCCATAGGAACCGGCACTTTTCAGATTCTCAACCTCACTCAGTCGCGCATTGACGGTCAGATCATGACCGGCACCAAGACTGGATTCATATCCTGCTGCTACCATCTCAAGCATCATCTGCGCTTCTTTGTAGATACCCATCGAGTTATACAAGGTCGCCATCAACTCGCTGACTTCCAGTGTATTGGGATGCGCCTCACCAAGCGCCTGCTCAGCTGCAGCGAGGGCTTTGCTATAGTAATTTTCGGCTTCAGCAGCCATACCGAGTCGGAAGTACAGCAATCCCAAATCCCGACTGGCTGTGAGTGTCAGCCAGTGTGTCTCGCCAAATGCTTCCTGGACCAGGAATAACGCGCCTTCCTGAGCTGCAACGGCAGCTTCTGCATCGTCAGCTTCAACGGCTGCCTGGCTTTCATCAACCATCTCCTGCCACATTTGAACAACTTCGACATCATCTTCAGTATATTGGCTGGCCTGGGCTACCTTCTCTTCAATCCAGGACGGAACCAGGTTGTGTAGACTGCTGATCTCAGAATTCGCCTGGATAATCGCGTCCCTGTCTGCCTGATTAGCCGCTAAATCAGCCCTTCGCACCCACATTTCAATAGCAAGTTCCAGAATACCAACCTCAGCAGCCAGTACAGCAGCAGACTCAAGGGCTTCACCGTTCTCAGGAGCGAGTTCAATCAGGGTCATATAGTTATCCAGCGCACCTTCGGTATCACCAGCTTCCAAAGCCTGTTCAGCCGCAGCCCGAATCGCATCAGCTTCCTGGTCAGCGGTACAGATTGAAGCGAAAAACCCAATAAAAACAGCAACTAGAATTCGATTAATCATATCCATGACCACCTGCGGGCCAGTTTTTAACAGCAACTTCAGCCAATATCGTGTTTCTTATGGCTCGATTATGCACTTTATTACCATGTACGTAAGGGACAAAGGAATATTCAGACCGTTCAGCACCGAAATCACCTTGTTTATCAGTTCCAGGCCCTGCGGCACCATTTTTTATAACTAGAAGAAGCCTGAGTGCAATGATACATTGCCAAAACACTCTAGGTCTGCCATTCCATTATGACTAAGCATGACAATGCCTGCTTCTGATGTCGTCATCGTTGGTGCAGGGAATGCTGCATTATGCGCGGCCCTTGCTGCAGAGGAAAAAGGTGCTTCTGTCAGTGTGCTTGAACGCGCACCCGAAGTTGAGAAAGGAGGCAACTCCCGCTATACGGCCGGTGCCATGCGAGTTGTCTATAACAACGTCAGTGACTTACAGCTTCTCATGCCTGAACTCAGTGAAGAGGAGATCAGTAACACCGATTTTGGCGTTTATTCCCGCGAGCAATTCTATGACGATATGGGTCGAGTGACCCAGTATCGGTCAGATCCCACCCTCACAGAACTGCTCATCGAGAACAGTTTCCCGACACTATGCTGGATGCAGAATAAGGGCGTTCGATTCATGCCAATGTACGGGCGTCAGGCATTCAAGGTTGATGAAAAATTCAAGTTTTGGGGAGGGCTCACCGTGGAAGCCTGGGGTGGCGGTGAAGGTCTGATCAGCCAACTTCACGAAGCCGCGGCTAAACGCAATATCGAGATTGCGTATGAGTGTCGGGCATTGGAGTTGATTCAAGACGATGATGGCATTAAGGGTCTGATCGTCAAACACCATGGCAAAACAAAACGTATCCAGTGCAATGCTGTCATTCTCGCTTGTGGAGGGTTTGAAGCAAATAGTGAATGGCGTACTCGCTATCTGGGACCCGGCTGGGAACTCGCCAAGGTGCGAGGTACTCGATTCAACACTGGCGATGGAATTAAAATGGCAATCGAGGCCGGGGCATGTACAACAGGCAACTGGTCAGGATGTCATGCCGTCGGTTGGGATCGAAACGCACCTGAGTTTGGCGATCTTTCAGTTGGTGATGGGTTTCAAAAACATTCATATCCACTCGGTATCATGGTTAATGCAAATGGAGACCGTTTCGTCGATGAAGGGGCAGACTTTCGCAACTACACTTACGCAAAATACGGTCGGGAAGTTCTCTTGCAACCAGAGCAATTCGCATGGCAGGTTTTCGACGCAAAAGTAACAGATCTACTAAGAGACGAGTACCGAATAAGACAGGTGACCAAGGTTGAATCAAATTCACTTGAGGACCTTTCAACCAGACTCGAAGGAGTCAATCCTGTCGTCTTTTTAAAAACAGTTGCGCAGTTCAACAAATCAATTAAGGATCAGATCAAGTTCAACCCAACAGTCAAAGATGGTCGTGGCACTGAAGGTCTATCGATCAACAAATCGAACTGGGCCAACGCTCTCGACACGCCGCCATATGTCGCCTACCAGATTACCTGTGGTATTACCTTCACCTTTGGTGGTATTCGAATTAATGAAAATGCTGAAGTAATCAATGACGATGGCCAGATTATTTCAGGGCTCTACGCCGCTGGTGAGCTTGTCGGTGGCCTGTTCTATTTTAACTACCCAGGCGGTACCGGTCTGACTTCTGGTTCTGTGTTCGGTAAGATTGCGGGAAATGCAGCTGGCGACAAGACTTGGAAATAAAATGACAATAAAAACCGACCATCCAGCACCAAAGTGCAACGAATTTGCATACTGGCTTGGCCAGTTGGTGCTCAAGATTACAGGCTGGCGCGTTGAAGGTAATGTACCGGACAATAAGAACATGATAATCATCGGCGCTCCTCATACGAGCAACTGGGATGTGCTCTTCTTACTCAGCGCAGCTTATTCTTTCAGGCTTTCAATCCATTGGTTGGTTAAGGACACCTGGTTTGTACCTGGTATAGGATCGATACTGGCATTCTTAGGCGCTGTACCTGTCGATAGATCAAGAGCAACCTTCACGGTAACCCGGCTGGCCGAGCGAATTAAAAACTCTGATGGGTTACCACTGGTTGTTCCACCTGCAGGCACAAGGAGTTACACCAAATACTGGAAATCCGGTTTCTATCGAATTGCGCAAGAAGCGGACGTGCCAGTAGTCTGTGGATTCCTGGACTATTCCAACAAGGTGGCTGGGTTAGGGTTGTCATTCTATCTAAGCGGGAATGTCATTGAAGACATGGACAGGATCAGGGAATTTTACGAACCACTGGCTGGCAAGTATCCTGAGAAAAAAAGTCGCATACTGCTTAAAGAAGAGGGAAAAGCTGGTTAGTACCAGTCCCAGCAATGCAGCCAGTTCCTGGTTTACATCCATAAGACCACGCCGTACGTGATCACCCGCATCCCTGGCCTTTTGTTCCGATGATTCACGCAAACAGTCCACGGATAGAGACACCAGCCGCAGCTTGTTTTTGATGCTGTGAATGGAACTCGCCAACCGAGAGTTCAGGTCCATGACCATTTAGCCGACAAGGATGTCTTATCAGGTATAGCTCCAGACCTGATTGGCTCATCTAATCAAAAACTATTTATTTGAAAACCATTTGAAAACTATCTAAAAACTATTTAAAAACTATTTAAAAACTATCTAAAAACTATCTAAAAACTATCTAAAAACTATTTAAAAACTATTTAAAAACAATAACGCTCCTTGCGACTTCACCCGTCTTCATATCGGCGAATGCGTCCATGATATTCTCAAGTGGAATGCGTTTTGAAATCATCTGATCGAGATGCAGTTTCCCCTGCAGATAGAAATCAATAAATCTCGGCATATCGACCCGGAATCTATTCGAACCCATCATTGATCCCTGGATCTTCTTTTCCTGCAGAAAAGCCGAACCCATCAATTCGATCTTCACACCGACAGGAATCATACCGATGACGGTAGCCGTGCCACCTGGACGCAGCATGCTGAATGCCTGCTCCGCTGTATCTTTCAGGCCAATGGCTTCAAAACTATATTGCACCCCACCACCTGTGAGCTCTCGTACCTGCTCAACAACATCCCCTGCACTGCCATTCACAACATGAGTTGCGCCAAAATCTTTGGACATTTCCAATTTGGAATCTACCATGTCAATGGCAATGACCTTGCCAGCACCAGCCAACGCTGCACCATTGATGCAAGACAGCCCGACACCGCCGCAACCGATGACAGCAACCGTCGAGCCTGGTTCAACCCCTGCCGTGTGAAATACTGAACCTACTCCCGTCGTGACCCCGCAGCCGATCAGTGCCGCCCTGTCCAGAGGCATATCCTCCCGAATTTTGACCAGGCCATGTTCGTGAATCAGCATCTGCTCCGCAAATGAGGACAAATTTGCAAACTGATGCACGACGCCGCCTTCTTTCGAAAGCCTGGGCTCGTCTTCACGGCCTCGCCGTGTTTCCGGATTCGCACAAAGTGACATATGACCCGTGAGACAACTTTCACAATGTCCACAAAAAACTGACAGACAGGTTATGACATGGTCACCCGGTTGCACATAGGTCACATCAGAGCCAACCTGCTCGACAACACCAGCGGACTCATGTCCCAGCACCATTGGCGACTGACCAGGGTACAAACCCTCAATGAAATGCAGGTCACTATGACAAACACCCGCAGCGGCTGTCTTTACCAGCACCTCTCTGGGACCAGGTTTGGATATCGCAATATCTTCTATTTCCAGCGGTTGGCCAACTTCACGAAATACAGCTGCTTTCATTTCTACCCCCTTGGTTTGTCTTGACTAGCACTATACATCAACCTTGATACTACACCCAATCAAGGTAAGCTTTCACGCAGACGATCAGCTCAATCGACACTCTATGACAATACTCGTTACTGGATTTTCCCCATTTGATGGCAGAAGCACCAACTCCTCCTGGGTCGCCGCATCCTGTCTTAAACAGGTTATCAATCTGCAGATTCCGGTGATCTGGGGTAAACCCAGTCAACTGCTTAAGTCGGCTGTTGAGAAACATCAGCCCAATATCGTCATCAGCATGGGAGAGGGAAGAGAAGGTAGATTCGATATTGAGACAGTTGCCAGGAATGAACGCAAACAACGACGAGACGACAGAGGCAATCTCCCACCAGGTCTGATTCAGCCGGATGGACCTGAACGACGATTTGCCAGTATTGACAGCACCAGCTTATCCGCACATATGGCTGCCAGGCAGATCCCAATCCAGGTATCAGAGGATGCTGGCGCGTTTCTATGTGAAGAGACCCTTTATTGTCTGGAAACCTTGAAAGAGCAATTTGCCTATCTCAAGACAGTGGTTTTCGTTCACCTCCCGCCATACGGCAGCTCTTTGGAATATGAGGGTCGTCATGGTTTCTGTGATGATGAAATACTGGCTAGTTTTGCGAATTTACTGCTGTCATGTACAAAAAAAGTCCATGCTGAAAGCCGATCTCTCGTTGAATAGCCAAAAACCAGCGGGAGAAACTCACAGAATCATCTTTTTTCTTCTCGAACCCTTCGTGAGTAAACGAAAACAGGCAATAATGCCTGAAAAAATAATACCGAACAGGAGTTGTTATGCTGCAGTGCCCGAAATGTGATGCGTCAATGGAAGAGCAGACCTTAAGTACCCTTCAGGGGAATGTGACGATTGACCGATGCACCAACTGTAAGGGAATGTGGTTCGATATCGGTGAGGCTGAAGCACTCAAAGAAAAGTGGATGTCTGACCACATTGATACAGGTGATCCTGATCTGGGGCGGAAACACAATAAGATTCGCGACGTGAACTGTCCCAGGTGTGGCAAGCAAATGGCCAAACTGCTAGATCCCGTACAAACTCATATCGAATACGAGGCTTGCGAAGAACATGGCATGTATCTGGACGCAGGTGAATTTACGGACTACAAGTATGAAACCCTGATAGATATCTTTCGCGATTTTATCTTCGTTCTAAAGAACAAGTAGACTAATCTCAAGCCATATCTCGGCATCTAATACGGCAAAGCTAGCCATTGCAGCATTGACTGTCTGCAATGCGACACTGGCTGTCTATTATGAAGCGGATCCCTTGATGAATTATCCAGGCTAGTGATTCCCTCCATCTACCTCGAGTATCGCCCCGGTTGTAAAACTGGCCATATCACTCGCCAGGTATAACGCCGCTCCTACGATCTCGTCAGGTTGACCACCTCTTTTCATCGGGATCCTTGGTACACTGAATTTCTCAAATGCTTCCATGTCCCAGGCTTTTGAAATATCGGTTAAGAAGGGACCAGCCATAATGCAGTTCACCCTGACCTTGGGCCCATAGGCAAACGCAAAAGATCGAGTAATTGCGTTTAGGCCTGCCTTGGCTGCTCCATAGGGTTCTGAATTGGGACTGGGCGTGACTGACGCTGTGCTGCTGATATTAATAATTGAACCACCATCCCCCTCGCTCATTCTTGTACCAACATTCGCGCTGAGGCGATAAGGGCCCTTCAGGTTCACGCCAATCACCTTGTCAAAAAGTACTTCCGAGACATCACTGAGCGACTCATACAGTGGTGACATACCCGCGTTATTTATCAGCACATCAATCTTGCCAAACTTTTCGTAGACTGCATCGACAAGTGCATCACACTGGTCCCAGTTTCCAACATGCATCGCATAAGGAAATGCTGTAACGCCTAATGCTTCGACCTCCCTGGCGGTTTCTTCGCAGCTCTCGATTTTTCGACTCGCGATTGTGACGTTGGCTCCCTGAGCTGCAAACCCCAGAGCCATTGATCGCCCAAGACCTCGACTCCCCCCTGTGATTACCACTGACCTACCAGTCATATCGTAGACTTTTTCCATGATCCTCTCTCTTAGGTATCAAACTCAAAACGACGTTATAATGATCTTATAATGTACCCTACTGACGAAGAGGTTTCACTCCAGGTGGACGAATTAATATCCGCAAGATCGCGACATCGAGTTCGGATACTAAGTACACTACTGGGCGATACAATGAGCGCCCAACTCGGACAGGATTTTCTGGACAAGATCGAAGAAATTCGAACTTTGGCAAAAGTTCGGCGTCAGGGTGAATCTTCCTTAAATTCACAACTCCAGGACGTGCTGAAGTCTCTTGAAGATGACTACCTGATCTCAGTCGCCCGTGCATTTAACCAGTACCTTAACCTCGCCAATATCGCAGAACAGGCAGAAACCACAATTGCCAGAACTGTTCCCTACCCTGATGACTCCTACCTGCAAAAAGTTTTTGAAAAACTGCAGCAAGAAGGAATTGAATCTGAAACAATATTCAATACCGCATCCGAGATCCGCTGCGAACTGGTTCTGACCGCCCATCCGACGGAGATCACTCGCCGAACGTTGATTCAAAAATACAATCGAATTGCTGAAAGTCTGGAATCAATTACTGAAAAGGACTCAATGAATCCGGGGGATCGAATTGAACTCGAGCGGCTTATTGCCGAAGTCTGGCATACAGACGAAATCAGGACTGATCGGCCTACCCCTCAGGACGAAGCAATCTGGGGTTACGCCGTAATGGAACATTCATTCTGGGACGCAGTGCCAGTTATATGGAAGGGCCTGGACCGCTTGCTGGTTGAAACAACAGGCAAGCAACTCCCTCTGTCCTCAACGCCAATTCGAGTGTCATCATGGATGGGTGGAGATCGGGACGGCAACCCAGCCGTCACCGCAGAAGTGACGGAAGAAGTTATCAACCTTGCACGCTGGATGGCCGCGGATCTGTACCTTAGAGACATTGATGAGTTGCTGTCACACCTGTCGATGACCCAGTGCAATGATGAGGTACGGGCTCTTTGCAACGTTGAAACCCATGAGCCCTATCGTGTGGTATTAAGATATCTCCGAGACTGCCTGACCGCCACTCGAAACTGGTCGATCACTGATGAACTGCCCGGTGATGACATCATTCAGAGCCATGACCAGTTATTTGATCCCCTGTATGCCTGTTACAAATCACTGCATGAATGTGGAATGGAGATTATCGCGGAGGGACTGCTCAAGGAGACCCTGATTCGCATATCAACTTTCGGCGTCACGCTGGTCAACCTGGATATCAGAGAAAACGCACAGAAACATACCGATCTGTTAAATGCTCTGACTGAATTTATCGACCTCGGCAGCTATACCTCGTGGCCGGAACGAGCCCGTCAGGATTTCCTGCTCGAAGAACTCCAGAGCAGGCGCCCACTAGTTCCGGAAAACTGGCAACCAACACCAGAAATTCAGGAAACACTTAAGACATTCCGCCTTATCGCCAGTTGCCACTCAGAGGGTGTATCCAGCTACATCATCTCAATGGCCAAGAATCCGTCCGATGTGCTCGCAGTGATTTTGTTATTACGCAAGTGTGGAGTTGACTGGGATATTCCCATTGTACCGCTATTTGAAACCCTTGATGACCTGGAAAATTCAGCCTGGACACTCGAACGGCTGCTGCGTATTCCCTGGTACACCAAGTATATTAAGGGGCACCAGCAGATCATGATTGGTTATTCGGATTCTGCGAAGGATGCAGGTCAAATGGCTGCTGCCTGGGCTCAGTATCGCGCTCAGGAAGACCTGGTGACCGTAGGTGAAAAGTATGACGTTGATCTAACATTATTCCATGGTCGCGGTGGAACTGTCGGTCGAGGAGGTGCCCCTGCAAGAGAAGCGATTCTGTCGCAACCGCCAGGTTCGGTAAAGAAATGCATGCGTGTAACAGAACAGGGGGAAGTAATAAGATTTAAGTATGGTTCACCAGCACTGGCACTGAACAGCCTCGACCTGGTTTTGAGCGCGACCATCGAGGCGTCATTGCTGTCACCACCAAAACCAAGAGAGAACTGGCGTCACCTGATGGACAAACTCGCAGAAACCGCCAAGAACTGTTATCGCCAGTTTGTACAACAGGATGCCTTGTTTCTTGAATACTATTATCAGGGAACGCCAGAAAAAGAACTCTCGATCCTGGCCATGGGAAGTCGACCAGGCAGAAGGCCAGAAGAAGATGACGCCTCGAGAAGTATAGATAATTTACGGGCAATTCCCTGGGTGTTTGCATGGACCCAGAAACGCCTGATGCTACCTGCCTGGTTGGGAACTGATGAAGCATTCAACAGAGGGCTTGATGGAAAGAATGCACATGTCCTGAAAGAAATGATTGAGGAATGGCCATTCTTTCAAACACAACTCGACATGCTGGAAATGGTACTAAGCAAGGCAGATGCGGATATCGCACGCCACTATGATGACGAACTCATCGACGATCACTTAAAACCGATGGGTAATGATCTTCGAGAACGCATGCTGGGTCTAATCAGTAATGTCAACAAGATGAAACGCCAGAGTGCCCTCCTCGAGAAGTCTCCAGCCATCAAACAAACCCTCGACCTGAGAAATCCTTACACCGACCCATTACATTTTCTACAAATCGAACTCATGTCCCGATGCAGAGCAGATGCAGAGGAATCAAAGGAAGAAATTAACAAAGCCCTTCTGGTCACGATCGCTGGCATCGCCGCCAGTATGAGAAACACCGGTTAGCTGCACGTCGACGAGATCGCATTTGAAGCCTTGATCGCCTTCTGTTTCGCTTCTTCAATGTCCTTGCCCAGGGCAAGTGCTACGCCCATTCTTCGTCTATGAACAACTTCAGGTTTGCCGAACAGTCTGACCTGTGTATCAGGTTCTGTCAGCGCCTTGTCTACATCGTTATATTCAATATGCAACGAATCACCTTCGACCAAAACAACACTGGAAGCCGATGGTCCGAATTGCCTGATCGTTGGGATAGGTAAACCCAGAATTGCTCTCACGTGCAATGCAAACTCTGATAAATCCTGAGATATCATTGTCACCATGCCGGTATCGTGCGGGCGAGGCGAAACCTCGCTGAAAATAACCTCATCTCCCTTGATAAAGAGTTCAACACCAAATATACCGAATCCACCGAGTGCGTCAGTAATCGTCTTTGCCATCTTCTGGGCGCTGGCTCTGGCTGCATCACTCATCGGCTGAGGCTGCCAGGACTCACGATAATCACCGTCTTCCTGACGATGACCGATTGGTTCGCAATAAGAAGTACCATCCCGATGACGTACGGTCAGTAGCGTTATTTCATAGTCAAAATCCACAAATCCCTCGACAATCACCCCGCCAGCACCAGTTCGGCCACCAGACTGAGCATAGGTCCAGGCATTCGCAATATCCTGTTCAGTTTCAATCAGACTCTGACCTTTACCTGACGAGGACATGATCGGTTTAACGATACACGGTAAACCAATCTGATTGACCGCACTTCGAAATTCATTCTCGGTGTCGGCAAACTCAAATGGTGATGTTTTAAGATTCAACTCCTGGGCGGCCAGCCTTCTAATCCCTTCCCGATTCATGGTGAGTCTCGCCGCCTTCGCGGTTGGAATGACGTTGTAACCTTCCTTTTCCAGTTCGACCAGCGTATCGGTGCTGATAGCCTCTATTTCAGGAATAATGAAATCCGGATTTTCTTTGACTATGACCTCCCTCAGAGCCTGTCCATCCAGCATCGAGATCACATAGGAACGATGAGCGACCTGCATAGCGGGAGCGTTCTCGTATCGATCGACGGCGATTACCTCGATACCAAAACGCTGTAACTCGATGACAACTTCCTTGCCTAATTCGCCACTACCACACAACAATGCCCTGGTAGCAATATCAGAAAGCGGTGTCCCAATCGAAGTCATAACTCTATCCTTTAACTGATGTTTCTTTTTAGCAGAGAGATTATCACTGAACCGGTTCTATTACACCGGTCATACAAGGCTGGTATAGATTTTCTTGACTTAGTGTAGACTCATCTCACAACCACAAGAAATAGAAGCTTCATGGCAACCCACCAAGAAATCGCTGGTGTTAGCGACGAAGACCTTGTTAACCGCATGATCTCAAGTCACACAGATAGATTTGACGACGTTTTCTGGACATTCTTCCAGGAACAGGTAGAGCCCAATCTTACGGATCCACCTATCATGGTGGATCTTGGATGCGGACCAGGCCTCTTACTCAGGGATTTAAGACAACGCTGCGCCAATGCCATTCTTCATGGGATTGATGTCACAAAAGCCATGATCGACTATGCAAACAACAAAGTTGAGTATCAAGGTGAGAAACCACAATACAGCATTCTGGATGTGGCTAATGATGACCTGCCTTTTTCGGCTGAGAGTGTCGACCTGGTCTCAATGGTTGCTGTCATGCATGTACTAAGTGAACCACTGCCCGTCCTTGAGAAAATCCAGAAAGTACTTAAACCCGGGGGAGTGTTTCTGTTGCAGGATTGGATCAGAACCTCGCTGCCGCAGTATCTGGAACGCATGGCAGGTAACGTACCTCCCGAGCAAATGGAGGCGACTCGCAGTGCCATGTTCAAACTGTTTCCGTCACACAACAAGTACACGACTGATGACTGGCTCTGGGTCTTGGAGCAGGGTGGATTCCGAGTGGTTGAACATAAACAGTTGCGCAGTCCTCACTTTTGCACGTTCGTTTGTACCAGCAAGGGCTGAAACCTACGTATCAGGCAAGTTCGTTTTCAACCCTCGAAAGCCAGTAGCCTGCATCAAAGTTGTCATCACCCGCCAGGTTACCTCCACATGTCATTCCCCTCCACACTCACACTACCGCCGTGGAGTGATTTACTGCAATTTCTGACGTTGAATCGATAAAAGATGCCGGATCACATGTCAAATAACGATGCGTCAGCGCTACTCAACGCCAAACTCAAACAATCCGTCACGATTAACACCTTACTCGAAAGGACGAACCGCTTCAGTGCCTTGTTATCTGAGGAGCTTATGCCAACTATTGCAATGAACGAAGCAGGCGTCGAGGCATCGGTAAAGATAGCCGCTGGTGTGGTCGAACCTATTCAGAGGGTATTGCCTGGACTGAATTCGTGTTATCAAAACTTTAGCCCGGATAATTCATCGAGGGATCGAGCTTCAGGGAAAGTCCGGCGTCTGTCATTAATTTAGCACCGCCTTGGTGAATTATCCGGGCTCACCAAACAGATTTCTATGCAGACTCTCAATTTTCTTATCCAAACGACGACCTCGAAGTTGCCACCATAAAATTTCTATTAATGCATAGATGTTCTCATGGTCTCGTACACGGTGAAACATCGAGGATTCGTTTCCTCTGTAACCACTCAATAATTTGGCCAGTTGCTCATCATCAAGATTATAGGTTGAGGAGAATACGGCAATATCAAAAGCGGCATCAGACATTCGCGCAAACTCCCAGTCTATAACCATCACGCCGTGATCGGTGTCGATGATGTTTTCAAGCAAGAGATCCTGATGGCACAAAACCTTACTGCCCGGATCAGGCATTATTTCGATGATTTTCTCAACACATGATGAAACGGCCAAATCGAGCACTGTTCTTGATGCGACATCCTGAAGATACGTACCTAAATCCAATGGTGCGATCTCGACCGACATTCCATGAATACGGGCAAATAGCCCGCCCACACTTGCTAGATCAGATAATGTCAGATTGGTACCATCAACGAATTCGGTGATCAGGACTTCATCCGTGGCAAACACGACTTGAGGGGCAATACCTTGCATATTAGCCTCCCGAATCGCGGACAATTCACTGACCCGGTCAATGCCAGGATCCTTTTCAGTCGTGTTCAGTCTTAAAGACCAGTGATTAAGACCATCGGTAATCTTGAAAGAATGATTACTGTGACCGGACAAAGACACCTCGACGGTTGGTAGTTTATGAGGCTCGGGAACCCACTCATGCCAGCTGGCCAGCGCTTCACCTAAGCGTTCACTGATATCTGCCGATAGCTTTTCAGCCACGAGAACCAACCAAAGAAAATGATAATGATATAAACAACGAATAACATGGACGTGAAGTAGAGTTCTCGATCGAGATACAGGTATATGGAGACCGAGTCAATCACCAACCAGTAGATCCAGTTCTCCAGTATCTTCTTCGCTACCATATAAGTTGTCACGATACTGGCCCAGGTCGTAAACGAATCAAGGAATGGCAGTCGCGCGTCACTCCCGGTATCGAGAATATATCCAGAGAAGAAAGTTGCTGTGAGAATCACCAGAACAGCAATCACATGGTTTTGCAGAGACCAGCTCGAAACCGTCAGCGCACCTTCATTCGGACCTGCCCTGGTCCATTGATACCAACCATAACAGGCCATCACTATATAGTAGATTTGCAGCCCGGACTCCATGTAGAGCTTTACCTGCCAGAAGATAAACAGGAAGATTGCCGTTGATACCAATGCTGCCGACCAACATAGCACATTCTCCTTTACTGCCAGCAATAGGTAGGCAACAGCAAAAACTACCGCAGTCAGTTCCAACAGTGAATTCTGCTGGAACTGACTAACAATCGTGTTGAGGATTTCAGTCATCGGCCAGGCCGCGGAGATCATCCATCAGGAATTTGATCACAAATACGCCTTTGCCATATTTCTCCCAGCTGATGCGAATCTCTCTCTTAAGCAGATCCATAACATCATCATACTCACCAAAAAGCTGGGTGGACAAGTCTGTACGAACCACAGCCACATCCGGATGCAACTGAATTCGTTTAATGAACTCACTAATTGCGGGTAGATATTCATCGGCAAGTGGATAAAGGCTGATATCAACTGTCATTTTCATCTGTCTTCCTCACGTAGTGGCTATCTCGCAATTTGAAATCAGCAATACCTAGAAGCTGGCCTTTGCAGTAACGCCATACACACGCGGTTCGCCGTATTGATAATATGGCTCCGTCGTATACAGTTTCCTGGGATCGTTTCCGAAACTGCCAAATCCTCGCACGATTACGTCTTCATCGGTCAGGTTTCGACCCCAGAGTGATATTTCCCACTGGTCAGATTGGTAGCGTAATTTGGCACGCAGCAATCCGTAGGAATCCGTTTTCTGTTCATGCCGTGGAGAAAGATAAAACTCGTCCTTGCCTTCTAAATCCAACGAAAAAGCAAGTCTCTCTAAGACATGCCATTCAGCACCGACAGCATACTGATAGGAAGGCGCATGAGCCTGATCTCGACCACTTAGATCCACAGTGACACCGTTCTCCGGGTCCGCGCTGACATGAGTGAAACTTGAAAAATCATCAAATTCTGTTTCAAGGAGACCGATGTTGCCGTAGAAGCGAAGACCGTCCGAGGGTTGCCAGCTCATTTCGAGTTCAATGCCATAGTTTGAACCCTCAGCAGCATTATCGAAAAAGTCGGTAAAAGAGCAGGGACAGATACTTCCGGCGATCGGCTCCACCAGAGACTGCTTAACCTGCACCTCATCTCGTTTCTGATAAAAAACGGCAATCTGAGTCTGCAGTTGACCCGCCATCCAATCACCTTTGATACCGATCTCCAGGTTCCACATATCTTCTGTATCAAATTCCCGGGCCTGGGCCGTCAGCGCCGGATCGCTATTCACACCACCAGCCTTGTAGCCTCTCGAAATCAAACCATAGACCAGCATGTCATCTGTCGGACTGGCAATAAGTGCCAATCTGCCACCCCAGAGGTTTTCGCTGGTATCGTGTCTGACGCCATCACTATCGTCATAGTCTGAACTGCGACGTTCAAGACGGAGTCCGGTTGAGAGCGTCAGGGTATCTGACAGATAAGTGTCCAACTGGCCGTAGAGAGCCGAGTTCCGCGTATCAAATGAACTGATGAAATCACCCGCAGCGTAAGTATATTGACGCAACAGCGAAACATCCTGATCTCGCACATAGGCACCTGCAACCCAGTCAGAGCTGCCATTGAACAGTTTTCCGCCATCCTGAGAAACCAGACGCAGGTCCATGGTGATGTTTTCCCGATCCCGCTGATAGTTATCAACTGACGAGTACTCCCAGTCGAATCCCCATAGCGAAAAATCACAGGCTGTTCCATTGCAAAGGCCGACATAACTCCAGTCTTCGTCATAGCCATATTCGAGATCACTATCTGAATAACTTATCAGCGCTACCACATCAATCCTGTCGCTGGCTCCCCAGGTCAATTTCGCTGACAGGGCTTTCGATTCCTGTCGATCATGACCAGGCTGATCTGAGAGCGTATGACGCGTATTGTCCAGCGAAAATGCGTCATAACCATTGTCCACATCCACGTAAACACTTGTAAGACTGATATCCAGGTCATCATTTACCTGCCAGTGCAATTTTCCGCGAAGACTCAGTTCATCAAGGTCATTGGTATCATCTCGACCAAGAAAGTCATTGGTAATGTATCCATCACCTTCATGTTTCAGAACTGCCAAACGAAATCCCAGATCAGCGTTAACCGGGCCACTGACTACTCCGCCGAAAGTTCGAAGTCCATCTGCGCCGAACGATGTCTCAATGCTGCTCTCAAATTCTGGCGTGGGATCATTTGACTTAAGACTAATCATTCCAGCCAGTGCACTTGCACCGAAAAGAGTTCCCTGTGGACCACGCAGAATCTCAACCTGACTTAAATCCATCGTTGTCGCCGCACCACCAACACCACTGAAATCGACCCCATCAATCAGGATTCCAACCGACGGATTCATAGGCTCGATGAACTGACTACGTTCACCAATGCCGCGAATCTGGATGAAGCGACCGCGGGATGCACCGCTTGAATAATTCACATTAGGTACGAGGTTAAGCAATTGTTCCAGGTGCCGAGCCTCCCTGTGGGCGATAATTTCGGAACCGATCACACTGATACTGTTGCCTGTTTCCAGAACAGAGACCTCACGAAACTCAGCAGTAACAATGACCTCTTCGATCTCGTCTGCAACTGAACTGGTCGCGCCTAGCAGCAGAATACTGAAGCGCAGAGCAAAGGTAGAACCGAATCTAGCAATGTGAATAATGCATTTCTTCATGAGTCTCTCCTATTTCAATTAAGAGACCCGGTATTGATTTGACGTGGTGTGTAGATGTGAGAGGCACCCTTTTCCTACGCCGGTACTAACCGGATCAGGTTCTAGGGTTGACTGATGAATCAGAATCTCAGATCTTATGATCACCCCTAAGGAACGAGGCAATTATACATTGAATATGCACAATGGCGAACTCAGATGCATTTAGCTGAATTCCTCTCAAGCTGCCATGTGTTATCCTCTATACGATCCGCCAGCCAGCCTTCCGGCATTCTGATGTTTGTTTTCTATCTCGCTATTGGCAATACGTCTTTTCTGACGAGTCTGCAGCCAGTTTATTACTGAACTCGATAAGCTGTGGAGGGCAGGGAAACACAAAGCCGCCTGGAAAATCTTTCAGGAGATCTATCGCGCATCCGACAGGCCTGTCTCATCGCGACTCAATTATGTTGCGAAATCGGTAATACGGACTTGGCCAATAATCTATTTCATAAAGTCACCCACGGGTGAGGTAAAGTCAACGAATCACTTTACAACCGATATCTGCAACAACTTACCGACTAACGATGGTGACTTTCATTCAGGGAGAGTCAAAGTATTCCTTGAGCCTGGCCATACCGGCCTTAATGTCATCTACATCAATACCTGAATAAGCGAACCGAATATAGAAGTTTTCTTCGCCCGCCATTGGACGTCCAAAGTGATTTCGGGTACAGAATGAAACATCTGTTTCACGTAATGATCCGTCCATTAACTGATTGACATCCTTCATACCCTTGCGATTCATTACTTCGGTAATATTCGGGAAGAGGTAGAATGTACTATTGGGTGCCTGGATTGAAATTCCATTCATGGCATTCAAACCCGCCACAGCTGCGTCGCGTCTCTGTCGCAGGATCTCAATAATCGCATCGGGACCACTGGTATCACCTTCAATGGCTTCGACCATCCCTTTCTGTATAAAGTGAGTGGTACATGATTCGATATTTGTATTCAGCTTGTTGATGACATCAATCACTGCGGGAGGCCCAATTGCTGCACCCAGACGCCATCCGGTCATGGCGAACCTTTTCGAACAGGTATAGAGAATGACTGATCTCTCCAACATACCGGGAATGCTGACAATTGACTGAGGCGTACCGCCGTACTGAATTTCAAAGTAGGCTTCATCACTCAGCACCCAGAGATCATTTTTAATCGCGAGCTTCGCAAGCTGCTCCATCTCCTGACGCGATGACTGGGCACCGTTAGGATTCTGGAAGTTATTGTAAATCAAGGCTCGAGTATTCTGTGTGATCGAGTGTCTGATGGCATCGATATCCAGCTCAAACCCCCCTTCCGTTTCAATATACCCGTAAGGAACCGCCTCACCACCCTGGTACTCAATCTGCGATTCATAAATCGGATACCCTGGATTGGGGTAGAGCACTTTATCGCCTGGATTCATCACCGCAGACAGAAACTTACCGATGACGGGTTTGCCGCCAGGTTGTATCGATACATTCTCAAGGCTGAACTGCAGCTGTCTTTTCCCACCCACATCACGCGCAACAGCCTCACGCAATTCCGGAATTCCACCACCAGGACAGTAGCCCGTAAAACCGTCAGCAATGGCTTTCTGCGTTGCCTCAATAACATTGGCTGGCGTTGGAATATTCATGTCACCGAGATGGAAGGGGTAGACCTTGTGCCCCTGACCAGCCCATTCGGTCGCTGCTGCTGATACGGCAAAAGCCGTTTCGGTCCCCAGTTTTCCTAATTGTTTGGCTAACTTCATTGACTCTCGATATGTTTTCTTTCTGATTTTCGAAGGATTCAAGCACAACCTCCTAATGTGTGCAATCGCAACCCAAATCACCCCCTGCTACACTGCGCTGAAGTCAAAACTGATAGGCAGTGATGAACCAATACACCACACAGGCACTGAAAACTGAAAGGTTCCTCTCAGAAAACGAAGTCAGGACGAATGACGGTATTGCCTTTAGAAGGATTCCAGGAGGAAAACCAGCCCATACTCTCTATCATGGCTCAGCCGGCGTCCTTATGTTCTACATTGAACTCTACGTCGCCACAGGAGATCAATCTTATCTCACCACAGCGATCTCGGCAGGAAATGAATTACTCGCTTTTGTAAACAGGAAGGCAGCAGCGAAAGACTTTGTTCCTTCAGCTTTTTACAGCGGCTGGCCTGGTTACATATATGTTCTGAACGAACTCTCTAAAGCCACGGACGATGATCAGTACCGACAAGGTGCGCTAAGCGCGCTGCAAAGGCTGACATGTCAGTCGTCCGAGATCGGTGGTGGTATCGGATGGATAGAACCTATTCCCTTTTCAGACATCACCGGCATCAAAGGCGAAAGAGAGGTGATTGACCTATCAGTCGGTGCTGCTGGCGCAGGCGTGATTTACCTCTATGCATTTCGGGAGGGATTGATCGAAGATCTGGAACTCGCGGTTAAAACTGCCGACAGACTCCTCGAAGTCGCTGAAAAGACCGAGGACGGTCTGCGATGGCTGATGATGGTTGATATGGCATTTCCCTTTACTGCGCCAAATTTCGCTCATGGCGGTGCCGGGGTTGGTTACTTTCTTGCTGACCTGTTTATCGAAACGAACAATCAGGCTTATCTTGATGCTGCGATTTCAGCAGCCGACTATGTCAAAACAAGAGCAGTTGGTCAGTCTGACGGATTCCTCGTGTGTCACACAGAAGAACAACAGCCAGCAACTACATTTTATCTCGGCGTATGTCATGGGCCAGCCGGTACTGGCCGATTGATGTACCTGCTCCACAAGATTACCGGAAACGATGAATATCTCGACTGGCTGGAGGGCAATTTCAAAGGTCTCGTCAATACGGGCGCACCTGAAACGCGCAGCGATGGTCTCTGGCAAAACCTGGGACAATGCTGCGGTGATGCGGGCATCGGTGACTATGCCCTCTATCTTTATCACGCAACAGCTAATGAAACCTACCTCGAGTATGCTAAACGAACGGCCGAACATATGGTTCAGTCAGCCGACCCAACCTCTGGTCTTAGCTGGAGCCAGGCTGAACATAGAAATCGGCCTGAATTTCTGGAAGTCCAAACCGGCTATATGCAAGGCGCTGCCGGTATTGGTAGCTTTCTGCTGCATCTAGGAAGTGTCATTGACAACAATCCGGTCAAACTAATTATGCCTGAGACGCCTTTTTCCTATGGGTCCTGACAATTCGGCGTATCGAGATTTGAACACTGTGACGCGAAGTAGCCCATCGGTGGATTGGCCTGCCTTTAACTTTCTTTCGAGGGCTCTGTAGTTTTCTTGGCCATTACGGACTTAGGCTGGTTAGTCTGACCGCTGACACCACTTGGTATCTGTTCGATTTTGCCACCGGCCTTAAGAAAGGCGGCCGTTTGCTCAGCGAGGGTCAGCTGTGTTTTCCGCTTGGTTACCGTTGTTTCAGATTTGCTCATGTTGTTGTTTCTACTTTTGCGAATACACACTATACACTGATTTGGGCTTGAATATCGGAATAAGCAACAAGACCAGACAGCACCTGAACAATGTTTACATGAATTCGCCCTGTTACCCGGCTCCTCAATTAACGCGTCAGGCGTTAACCGTTAACCTTAACCGTTAAACAAATTTTCGGTCATTTTGATAAGCTGCTGCTCAGTCACTCAACGACGGATCGTGCATGTTCCGTATCATTGCTGTTTCATGAGTCCCCAAATAACTAAAGAACTCGTGGTCTGGGATCCGCTGATTCGCATATTTCACTGGTCGCTTACCTTTTTCTTTTTCCTCGCTTACCTGCTCGAAGGTGACTGGCCTGCCCTGCACAGCCACGCTGGATATACCGTGGCCCTGTTAATAATCTTTCGAATGGTATGGGGGATGATAGGATCCATGCATGCACGCTTTTCCGATTTTATTACCACCCCGAGCATAGCTCTGACTTATTTCAAGCGACTGCTTACCAGCAAGAACGAAACCTATATCGGACACAATCCGGCTGGCGCAGCCATGATCCTGGCACTGATGACCTGCCTGCTGATTACTGCATTTTCTGGAATATCACTGTTTGCCATGGAAGGAAGTGGCCCGCTGGCAAATACAATCGTCGCTTCCTGGTCAGGATACTGGCTTGAAGAGGTTCATGATTTTTTCGCCAACTTCACCCTCTTTCTAATTGTCCTTCATACCTGCGGCGTACTGTTTACCAGCTACCGATCTCAAGAGAATCTGACCAGGGCCATGATAACCGGTAGAAAACGACGGGTTTCAAAGTCACCTGGCGAATGAGTGTAGACCCATAGCACGGAATTATAGTCTGATAACAGACAACGAAAGCACGCAAGTCGTCTTCCATGGAACCGTTCGGAAGAGAATACTCTGTGCAGGGAAAAGGGGATATCCTAACAGGGTTAAGTCAGCAATAGCGCAACCGTGAGATATGATCATAAGATATGATCATAAGATATGATCATAAGATATGATCATAAGATACAATCCTGAGATATGATCCTAAGATAAGGGTATGAATCCACAAATCGGCTGGGCACGATGGACAATTGGAATCCTGATGCTGGGATCGGTATTGCTGTTCGGTATTTACGGCGTTGCAGTCAACACCAAAGAAGGCGAACCCTCCCGCTACGTGAAGGATGCCACATACATTGAGGAGTGTGGTGCCTGCCACCTGGCCTTTCACCCGGGTCTCTTACCCGAAAAAAGCTGGCAAGGCATTATGAAAAGTCTCGAAGATCACTTCGGCGACAACGCAGAACTGGACCAGGAAACTGCCAGCCACTTATCAACATACCTCAAAGAGCAAGCCCTGAAAAAAGGAACGCCAACCAGAATTAGCAAGATGTTGAGGAACATGCCGGAGGAACCACCCTTGCGTATCACTGAGCTCCCCGCATTTATTGCCGCTCACCATGAGGTAGCAAAGCAGTTCGAGGTTGAAAAACACAAAGAAGGATTTCTCAGCCCGTGCGATGATTGTCACCGTCAGGCGGCAAGCGGGATATTTGATAAAAACCAGCTTCAACCTGGCTATGGTATTAAGGAACTGGGTGATACTCAGACCTAGGTACATGCCCTCTCACTGCTGCACATCAACCATGGAGAATTTGAGCACTGACTTTTCTCTTACCGGTATTCTTCCTCTGACATAACCAGTGAAAGGGCTGGCACCACGGCCAAGCACACGAACTCTGGTCTTGCCATCCTCATACCCAGTTGTTTAGTCGATGGTTCGCTGCAACTCGCAACGCAAACCATGGTAAGCACAGCCACCAGGATGTGATGGATTCTACCCACTCTCAGCAGGTTCTTCAGATATCCCCCTTTAACAGCGAACGACTAACACCACACGAAAATGCAGCATCCAATCATTGAGCCAGCAACATACCGCTGTAACGTTCCTTGCCCACCCGGATAACCTCCAGTAGGGTCGCAAGTGAACCCGAATCACTAAGTCGACACCAAATGATCAGAAGAAACTGTTAACTGGTCACAATAGTTCGATACAATAAGGGACAGTCCTCGTGGGACCTGTATCAATCCTGGCACTAATTCAAATACTGGTCGAGGACCAGAATCCATGCACAGTAAGTGTAGAAGTTTAATCCTGTTGTATTTGTTTGCAGGTACCTCAGTTGCCACTGCCGAATCACTGATCGATCGGACACCAGAACTGACGAGTTGTCTTGCCTGCCACGGGCAGAAGGCAGAGGGGAATCAGATCCTGAATGCACCAGCGCTGACTAACCTTGGAGCGACATACCTTCGACGTCAACTTCGTAACTTTCGTGATGGTATTCGTGGCGCGGATCAGACTGATGCCACAGGCTATCAAATGCGCATCGCCGTACAGGATCTCAATGACGAAAAAATCGAGAATATGACCAGTATCCTCACTGCCCTTCCAAACAGCAAACCGGAAGCGACGCTTGCCGGAGATGCTCAGCAAGGTAAAGCCTTCTATGGTCACTTATGTGGTGCCTGTCACGGTCCGGCAGGCGTTGGTATAGAGTCTCTCGGAGCACCTGGTCTTGCCGGTCTTGATGACTGGTACATGAAAACGCAACTGGAGAAATTCAAATCCGGGCTGCGAGGCGGATCCCAGGAAGATAGTTACGGTGCACAGATGGTATTTGTCATGCAACGCCTGAACAGCGACGAAGGCATTGCGGATATCATCGCGTATCTTCGCGATGTGGATGAGCAGTCACAATGAGACGACTTTCCCTCTGGTTTGTCGTCTTCACCTCGGGCTTCATATTCCAGAACGCCAGTCTGCTTGCAGATCCGGTGACCAAATCATCCTCCATTCAGCTGAGTTCTGAGTGCCCGCCAGGTTTCGAGCAGGTCAAAGGCAGATGCTATCTAAGAAACCTTTACCGACTCTACGACTCTCTACAGAATTCCGGCGTGGGTGGTCTGAAAACCGGGTTACCAGAAATACGGGAGGGATTCACGCCTCGGCAAATCGATCTCGGTCGTTACCTGTTCTATGATCCTGTGCTCTCCGCTGACGGATCTGTGTCCTGCGGCAGTTGTCATCACCCTGATTTTGGATTTGGCGACGGCAAAGACCGCAGTATCGGTGTAACAGGTGAAAAAGTGAAACGCTCAGCACCCTCCCTCTGGAACGTCGGATTTCTTGAGCGGCTGTTTTGGGATGCAAGGGCTGCGACGCTTGAAGAGCAGCTCCAGGGCCCGCTTTACGCACCTGATGAAATGGGCAACAACGAAATACAACTTTTAGATACCCTCAACGCAAACCAGGATTATCGCCGTCTTTTCGAAGAAACATTCCACGTTTCTCCCATCACACCGGCGCAGGTCTACCTGGCAATTGCGGCATTCGAAGCATCTCTCATTTCACTAAACAGCCGATATGACCAGTATGCTCACGGCTATCATGACGCCCTGAGCCATGATGAAATCGAGGGACTGAATATCTTCCGCTCATTCGTGGCCCGATGTGCCGAGTGCCACACACCCCCATTGTTTACCAACCAGGAGATTGCCATTATTGGTACACCAGAACCCGATGGATTGCCATTTGACCCTGGTGAAGGTGGGCTGACCAATGAGCCTACTCAACGCGGTGGATTCAAAGTTCCCAGCTTGCGAAATATCGCCAATACGGCCCCGTATATGCACTCGGGGAAATTCGAGAACCTTCGAGAAGCCGTTAGTTTTTATACCAAGGGTCGCGGCCATGCGGTCCCTGAGAATGAGGATCTCAGCATCCACTGGCATATCTGGGAACCAGATTTAAGCGATCAGGAGCTGGATCTGTTGGTGACTTTCCTGAAAACACTTAACGACGAATCACTGGAGCCCCAGATACCTAACCGTGTACCATCAGGGCTAGTTCCGGTGGGCAAACTCCCTGGAGACACACGCCAGGAATCAGAATCATGATGGAGAAATAAAAAGAAAATGAAACCAAACCTACTAACAATTGTAATGGCGATCAGCCTGCTGCAAATCACCATGGCAGATGCCAGCGAAATCGTCGTTAAACCAGGCCAGACTATTCAATCAGCCGTTACGGCTGCGAAACCAGGTGACACGATTTTGATTGAACCGGGTGTGTATAAAGAAACGGTTTACATCGACAAAGACAACGTCACCATCAGGGGGATCATTGTCAGCGGAGAATGGCCCACGCTCGAAGGAGAGAAAATTCGAAATGACGCCATCCTCTACTCGGGCAGTGGGATTACCGTTGAAAACATGAAGATTATCAACTTCAAGGGTAACGGTATCATGGGCCAGGCCGGTAACAATTTTGTGATTCGTAACAACTGGATCATTGATGCCGGTATCTATGGCATATTCCCGGAATTCGGCAAGAACGGCCTGATCGAACACAATGTCCTCTCAGGCATTGAAGACGCTGCGATCTATGTCGGCATGTGCGACAACGTGGATGTACTTCACAATGAAGTATTCGACAGCGTGGCCGGGATCGAAATCGAAAATACTCGCCACGCAATCGTCGATGGTAACTACGTACACGACAATACCGGAGGTATTCTGGTTTTTATAACGCCAGGTCTGCCGATCAAAACCAACTATGACGTGATTGTCAGAAACAATTTTGTCGTTAACAACAACCACGTGAACTTTGCCATTCCCGGCTCAATTGTCTCTTTCGTTGCTAAAGGAACCGGTATAACCATCATGGCTTCTGATGATGTCATCGTGGAAGACAACATAATCACAGGCAACGAATTTATCGGAATCGGCATTGCAGGTCTGGAATATATCTCAAACATCCGAAGTGACCCTGATTCCGAACCCAATTCGGACCGTGTTCAGATTCTGGATAATATGATGTGGGGTAACGGTAAAAACGCCCTCCCTCAGGTTCTTGAAGCCCGTCGGGCTGTAGCACCTGATGCTCAATATGTTGATATTGCAAACGTCGGTCAGGGCGGCAGCGGATGCGTTCTGGACAAGACTCGATATAAAGCAGTAGGCCTAGATGGCTACTCGGTCTGTAAGAAAAAATCAACAGCAGCAACAACCACTTACACTCTCGATGAACCGGTACCGGTGAGGCAGATTGCGGCAGATGCAAAAGGAAAAGCCGCCTACTATGGCATCTGTGCGGGATGTCATGCTTATGGCGCAAAAATGATCGGACCACCCACACTGGCCATTCAAGCCATGTATCAGGGCAGACCGGAAGCGCTTGCCCAGTACATCGCCAATCCGGTCAAGGTGCGGGAAGACTACCCGGAAATGCCGCCACAAAATTATATTGCGGAAGATGTCAGGCTTGAAGTTGCCAAATTCATGCTGGCGCTGAAGAAATAATCAGGCACTCGCCCGGACAGTATTCATACTTTGAAAGAAGCTCTATCGAGCGGATTGAACCTTTTTCGCCAGAGCAGGGAATATTCTTTGCCGGGCTGGATTTTATTGGATCCTTTATCTCTGAAATCAATATTCCTTCACGCTCCGCCATTCGTCAGATCAATCAAGCAGCGAATCAGAATATCGAGCAGAAACTGGTTGATGGTATGCTCGAACACCTGGCGTCGGATCAGTAGCGTTGTCGATCTACAAACACATGCTCCTTGGCAAACCACAAAGCGGATCTGGAGAAGTCGATGAATTTTGCTTCATCTTCATACAATGCTGTTTCGCCTTTTTTAGCGAACGGTGATTGATTCGCTGGCCTGCGCTGATCGTACCAGAGTTCGGCATGACCGAAATAGGCAGGGATTACCGTACCCCTTGCCGATGCAAACGTATCATTAAACTCATCATCGAATCGATGCACCTGAACATAACGCAGAATCTGGAGCAGCGGGCCATAATGCCTGACCAGTGGGCCATGGTTCATGCGCCAGTAGAGCTGGACTTCATCAAACGACCTGCCCTCCGGATAATTAAGCAGATAGTACAACTTGGCATATGGGCTATCGGGTGATGCCACCAGCTTTTCAGGACTGGGATTAATCTGCGGACATTCATACGCCAGCCAACCAGGCGACTGAGACAGATCGATAAACTGCCTTTCATCCTCAAGGAGTTCGAGACTTGCGTCAACGGCAGCAGAATCGCTGTTTCTTATGTCATCGAGAGAATCAAACCAGAGTTCCGCAACACCATCAAAGGGCCTCTGCATCTTGCCTCGCTCACCCTCCGGTCGTTCGGCATCCGGGTTCCCCAGTGTATGAACCTGTACATAGCGCCGAATTTTCAAGTGGCTACTATGACTTGCCACCAGTGGTCCGTGTTTCTCACGCCAATATTCCTGGAACTCTTCAAATTCCAGATTTTGCTTTCGCCTTAGTGCAAAGGTGATTCTTATCATCGTGATAGCCCGATGTTCCAGTCCCATTGATCACTACACTATACCTTGAGT
>Ga0208274_1000040_pt1 | contig 70057 bp, 70 predicted proteins | sample ETNtaG_22_FD_185755 | JGI IMG/M metagenome (GOLD analysis project Ga0208274, IMG submission 185755) | Marine microbial and viral communities from oxygen minimum zone, Eastern Pacific Ocean - ETNP201306SV43 (SPAdes) (version 2) | ecosystem: Environmental > Aquatic > Marine > Oceanic ... | reverse complement strand
GTACTCCCGTAGTCGTGATCGGATTGCCACTCGGCGAGACCGCTCCGAGTTTCCTCCGTGTAGTACCGGTCCACCACTCCAACCGAGTAGCCAGCAGCGGATAGGGCCGTCTCCAGTTGCAAGACGTCGGGGCCGTCTGACCCCACGTCAAGTTGCCTGTAAAACTCCAGGTCGCCGCCCACGGCCACCGCCCTACGCCCATCGAGGCTGAACAGGACGTCTCCCACCTGAACGGTTTCACCGTCTACGACTTCCAGGTCGGTAATGCGGCCAGATGCCGCCGAGTTGATCGTCTGGAGTTCATCACGGCGCAATTCGCCGCGGACTGTCAATTCTTCTGTGAGGGTGCGGGTGGTAACGGCCTCGGCTATGGCTCTGTCCCGCAAGGGATCAACAGTTGTCCCGCTATCGTCCCATGGCTTCCACACGGTCAGGCCAGCCACTACCGCAGCAGCCACCACCAGTGCGAAGATTCGCACAACCAACCTGGCCTTCATGGTTGCCTCCCTAAAGGTTTCATAGTCGCTACTGAACGGACCAAGTCAGCCTCCACTGCCACCACCCTGACCAGCACCAGGTGGAGGACCAGGTGGAGGACGGCCGCCACCAAAGAGGTTGGCTGCACTGGCACATTGACCAATGTCGGCACTGTTGATCTCCTCGGCAGCATCACGAAACAGTGAGCGTGGACTGAGGGCACCCGTCTCGTCGGGCATGGGGTCATCAATCTCCCACCCCTTGCCCCGCAGGCAGGTTACGACTGCGAGCACTTGCTCATTGTTCTCACGGACCTGTTCAGGTGAGCGCTCTTCTCTAGCTGCCCGGAACTCCTCCATAACATCAGCAATTCCACTCTCCGCGTTACAACGCTGAATGGCCTCGATATATCCAGCCTGGTTGACGGGGTCGTCATCATCAGAATCCCCACCTGGAGGACCCAAAAAGTTGAAGCCCTCTGCTGAGAGACAGTCATCGAAGGCTTGTCTTGTGCTTTGGAATGCTTCCCTAGGATCCTCTTCTTCAAGTGGGATGGTGTCCTTGGTTGGCTTGGTGGTAGTTGGAGCTTCCAACAGCGTCGGTACCGACGAGGTCGTCGCTAGGGGGGTTGGCACCAGGGGAGGAGGAGTCGTGGTAGTTGGTGGAGCAACAGTGGTCTCGACCACGTTGAGGAAGGCACCTGCCGGAACTATCAACTCGGGTGCCTCGTCAGCAGTCAGCACGATGATCGAGCGACCCTGTTCAGGCTCGGATCCCACACAGGCGCCCGCCACCAACGCCACAAGCACCACGACCGCTGTCAAAAAGGCCCGGCTGTGCTTCACCTGAGCTCCGTATTGGGTTCTGTTCTGTGCATGGCCCTGCATCATTCCAGCGCATTGTTAGGTAGTTGTTAGGAAAAGGCAGCATGTTGTTAGGAACAGGCCCATCAGCCCTCCTCAGCCTCTTCCCTCTCAAGCGCTATCTCGCCGGCACAATCCCTGACCTGGTTGGTGTCGAAATCGTCGTCGGCGCTGGCCATACCACCCGCTGGGGTTAGGAGTCCGTTCTCGTCTGGGGTCAACTCTGGGATCTCCCAACCCTTTCGGCGCAGACAGTCGGTCAAATCTATGAAATCCTCGTTCTGTTGTTCGATCTCGTCTGGATCCAAGCCCGTCCTCGAGGCCTGGAACTCCTGAAGGACCGTCGAGATCCCAGTCCGGCTGTTACACGTCGTCAGAGCACGGAAGTAGTCCATGTTATTTTCAGGGGCATTGGCGCCGGACTCAGGGTTCGGCGGACCGATCCATTCGTAGCCCTCCCCACTGAGGCACGAGTTGAACCTGTCCAAGGCATCAAGCAGTTTCACTCCAGGAGTGTCCTCCTCCTCAGCAAGCGGGATGGTGGTCCGTGTCACTTCGGTGGTGGTTGTCTGCTCCGGTGAGCGTGTTGTTGTGGATGAAGTGACGGACGACGGAGGAGGCGTCGTCGAGGGCTCGGGAACCGTGGTGGTTGTCACCTCGACCACGTTTTCGAATGCGTCGGCAGGAACCACTATCTCGGTAGCGGATTCCGGGCTGAGCACGACGATCGACCTGCTGGCGCCCTCGACATCGCTGCCGGAACACGACGCCAGCCAGACCATGAGCAACGGTGCAACAACCGCAACCAGACGCTTTGACAACGACATCCCTCCACAGGTCCTTTCCGAAACAGTAACCAAGTAGACCCCTTGTCCGACCATCCGCACACTTTCCGACCCGGAGCAGCAACCTGCGACACGCCTAACCTGAGCCGATGGCCGACTTCTCCCAGAGCGGAACAATTGCCACGCTCCACCACCTGGGCGAGAGGTCCCTCGAATCCCTTGAGGCTGAGCTTGCCTCATGGGGAAGCGACCGGCCGATGTCGCTGATAATCCCCTGCCTCGCAACTGAGATGAACGGTCCTGCGCTGCGTGGCATCATCAGTGAACTGTCGTCGGTTCCGTACCTGACAGAAGTGATCATCGGCCTGGACCACGCGAACCGGAACGACTTCACCAGAGCCCGGGAACTCTTCGCTCCCCTACCGCAGCACCACCGGATCGTGTGGAACGACAGCCCCCGCCTGCGCTCTATCGAGACAGGCCTGAGAGACCACGGCCTTGCACCGACAGAGGCCGGCAAGGGGCGAAACGTATGGTGGTGTCTCGGCTACTTCCTAGCGTCAGGACGGGCCCGGTCGGTAGCACTCCACGACGCCGACATCCTGACCTACGACAGGTCGATGGTGGCAAGGCTCCACTACCCGATAGCCCATCCCACCTTCGGGTACGCCTTCGCCAAGGGCTATTACTGCCGAGCGGCGTCTGACGGTGGCCGCCTGAACGGCCGCGTCACCCGGCTGTTCGTCGCTCCACTTCTGCGGGCCCTGTCGCTGACCTTCGGCCGTAGCGACTACCTGGACTTCATCGACAGCTTCCGGTATCCACTCGCCGGCGAGTGCTCAATGGACCGCAGCGTGGCCGGGACCATCCAGATCCCGTCGGACTGGGGCCTTGAGATCGGCGTCCTCGGCGAGGTCTTCCGTCGCCACAACACCGCCAGGGTCTGTCAGGTCGATGTGGCTGACGTCTACGACCACAAGCACCAGGAACTCTCACCCGACGATGCATCGGCGGGCCTCCACAGGATGAGTGTCGACATAGCAAAGTCAATGTTCAAGAAGCTGGCTTCTTCGGGGGTCGTGTTGACGTCGGAGAGCTTTCGCACGCTTGAGGCGACATTCTTCCGATCCGCTCTCGACCTGATCGACAGTTACAACGCCGACGCAACCCTGAACGGCATTCCCTATGACCGTCAGGAAGAGGAGGAGACGGTGGATGTGTTCGCCCATGCGATCATCAGGGCGGGCGACGACTACCTGGATGACCCCATGGAGTCACCGTTCATTCCCAGCTGGTCGCGGGTCGACTCGGATCTTCCTGACCTTGCCGAGAACCTTGCCAAGGCGGTCGAGGCCGACAATGCCTGACGCCGGCCGGCCCGACGGTGGAGGTGATGAGAATCGAACTCACGACCTCTACGTTGCGAACGTAGCGCTCTAGCCAACTGAGCTACACCCCCGTGGGCGGTGGTGAGCGTAGCGGGGGACCCACCGGGTCTGTCGGGGTCAGTTGGCCTGTCGGCGCAGGACTGCCTCGTCGCTCATCGCCACCGAGACCTGCTCGCCGGCGAGGAACGGGTTGGCAGGCCTGAGCGGAACGACGGTCGCCCGGCGTTCGCTCTCATTCTGGTGGCGGTTCGTGAGCATCACGGCATAGCCGACCAGAGCAATGTCGACAAGGAAGTGGATCATCCAGAGGATTCCGCCGACAGCCACCGCGCCGAGAAGGGTGAAGGTGGCCACCCCGGCGAGGGCGACGAGGACGTCGCGGCGTCGGCGGCGTGCTGCAGAGGCTCCGCTGGGGACGGCCTTGGCCGACTGGTGGAGGGATCGCAGACCGTTGGCATCGAAGCGGGCGATCGCCGAGAGGCTCCCCACGGGTCGCATCGCAGGTCCTTCCCTGCGCAACAGCGGGGGTACCAGCACAGCTGCCCACAGGACTCCGAGGCCCAAGAGAATCAACACGATCAGGTTTCCCTCCCCGCCGATCCACTGTGGTTGGCGTGTGGCACCACCGTACAGTCCGACCCCTTTCAAATGGTGGATTTCCACGCGCGGAGCGCGCGAACATTCGCGCGGGCCGGGCGATCCCCATCCACCGGCAATACAGGCCCTCAGGCCTCCCTGCTCCAGGGCCCCGAACGACCCCCCGATTTCTCCCAGAGCGCGACATCCGTGATGCTCATCGACCGGTCCATCGCCTTGCACATGTCATAGACGGTGAGGGCTGCCAATGAACAGGCCGTGAGCGCCTCCATCTCAACCCCGGTCCGCTCAACGGTCTCGGCAACAGCCTCAATGTCGACCCACGCCTCTCCCACGACCAGGTCAACCGATACTGAACCCAACATCAGGGGATGGCACAACGGGATCAACTCCGAGGTCCGCTTGGCCCCCTGTATGCCGGCCACACGTGCCACGGCCAGGACATCGCCCTTGGCGACGGTTCCCCCTGCAAGCGCCTGGGCCGTTTTCGCCGACATGGTCACCCTTGCCCGTGCAACGGCCCTACGGCGGGTCGCCTCCTTGTTGCCCACATCGACCATCCGGGCCCGACCCTCGGCATCCAGATGGCTGAAGCCCCCGGTTGTGTCGCTCATAGCCCGGCTGTTCCCCTCATGGCAGACACGGTCCCACTCATCCCCCTATCTGTGACATGGAACGGGCAGGCCTGATGAAGCCCACCGTTCCGATGCCGTGACCAGCCCACTTGGAGCCCACCGCCTGCTCAAACATCTCACCGATCTCGGCATCGGTCGCGCCGCTGCGAATCAGGCCCCGTAGGTCGAATTCGTCGACAGCGAACAAGCAGTTCCGGAACTGGCCGTCGGCGGTTAGGCGAACCCGGTCACACGAATCGCAGAACTTCTCGGTAACGCTGGCGACCACCCCGACCTCACCACCACCGTCCTCGTATCGGAACCGGGTTGCCGGAGCCGAGGTGCGCTCGACCGGAACGAGAGGGAAGGCCTCTCCGATGGTCGAGATGATCTCAGACTGGGTCACCACCGAACTGTCAGACCAGGCCTCATCGGCATCAAGTGGCATGAACTCGATGAATCGCACCACCACCCCCCGTTCCCGCCCGAACCGGGCGAAGGAGAGAACCTCGTCGTCGTTGACACCACGCATCACGACCACGTTCACCTTGACCGGGTTGATGCCCACCTCGATGGCCCTATCGATGCCGGCCAGCACCGCCGGTAGGCCGTCGCGGAGGGTCAGCTCCTCGAACCGGTCGCGCCGAAGCGAGTCCAACGACACGTTGATCCTCTTCAGGCCCGCCTCGGCAAGGGGCGCCGCCATCGTTTCGAGCATTGCAGCGTTCGTCGTGAGGCACAGGTCCACCGGCAACCGGGCCAACATCTCGACAAGGGTTACCAGATGTGCCCTGACCGTGGGCTCACCACCGGTGAGGCGGATGCTCTCCACCCCGTAGCCCTCGACCAGCAGTCGGGCCACCCGTTCAATCTCCTCGAAGGTGAGAAGACCCTCACGTGGCAGCCACTCAAGGCCCTCGGCAGGCATACAGTACCGACAGCGGAAGTTGCACCTGTCGGTCACAGAGACCCGCAGGTCCCGGTGAACCCGCCCGAAGGAATCAATCAGCCGGTCACTCACATGCCACAGCGTAGGGCCGGACCCAGAAATGTGGGACATCGGAACGGCCCGTGGCTCAACGCAGCAGTAGGACCTCGACCTCGCCACCGTCGGGAATCCCGTCGCCATCGGGAATGACGGCCAGGCCATCGGCCGCAGCCATCGCCGAGAGTTGGTGGGAGTGCTGCCCACCAGCCGTCGACACCCTGAACCGGCCGTTCTCATAGCCAACCATCACCCTGGCAAAGTGAACCTTTCCGTCCGGGTGGCGACCCAACCCGCCATCGCTGACCGCCGTTACACGTAACCTGTCCAACCGGGTATTCCCGAGCATCGACAACAGCGCCGGCCTGGCAAACAACTCGAAGGAGACCATGGACGAGACAGGGTTCCCCGGCAACCCGAATACCGGCGTTCCGTCGACCAGGCCGAACGCCAACGGCTTGGCCGGCCTTATCGCCACCTGCATCCAGCGCATGTCGCCGATCCGATTCAGGACCACCTTCACGTAGTCGAAGTCACCCATGCTCACCCCGCCGGAGGTGATGACGGCGTCGCAGTCGGCCGCACCGGCCAATATGGCCTGTTCGATCTCTCGCTCATCGTCGGCCACCAGGCCGAGGTCCACACCCGTGATACCGGAATCCTCAAGGAGGGCCAGCAGGGCATCGCGGTTGCTGTCACGAATCTGCCCCGGACCCGGCGTGCCGGTCACCAACTCGTCGCCGGTGGAGAGGACCCCCACCCGGAGGTGCCTGTACACGGCGACGCTGCGACAGCCGATACTGGCCAGCACACCGATGTGGGCCGGCCCAAGGACGGTGCCAGCGGCAAACACCTCCTGACCAGATCGCAGGTCCTCACCGGCACAGCGAACATGGTTGCCGACGGGAACCTCTATCTCGACCGTCACAATGGTGTCGTCGGCCGAGGCCGAGGTGCGTTCGACCATCACCACCGCATCTGCACCGGGAGGCATCGGGGCGCCGGTCATGATGCGCATCGCCTCACCGACACCGACCTCCCGGTCTGACACCGACCCGGCAGCCAGCGTGCCGACAATGAAGAGGCCGACGGGCGCTCCAGCCGTGTCGGCAGCCCTCACGGCAAATCCGTCCATTGCAGTGTTGTCGAACGGTGGCACTGCCTCCACGGCGCCCACTGGCCCCGAAAGGACCAGACCCAGTGCCCCTCGGAGGTCGACGACCCCGGCCACCGGCGCAGGGCACCGGTCAAGCACGTACGCCCGGGCTTCCTCGAGGGGAATCACCGGGAGAGGATACCCACGGGTCTCAGGCCACAATCCCCAACCCGTAGGTCAACGGCACGACCTGTCATGAACCCGGCTTCCATGACCTTTCGTTACCTGTGAGTAGGCGCCTGATGTTGGCCTGGTGTCGCACGATCAACAGGACGGTGAGGCAGACCACCACGATGGCTTCCAGAATGGGGACGCCACTCAGGAGGATCAGGCAGGCCATCGACACGGCCATCGAGAGCGAGGCCAGCGACACCTTGCCGGTGAGCCTCGCCATCAGGAGGAAGATCGCCGTTCCGATGATGGTCAAGAATCCGAACAACACACACACTCCGCCACCAGCAGTGGCCACCCCCTTGCCCCCCCGGAACCGCCGGCTCACGGGCACAACATGGCCTACAACCGCTGCAGCCCAGCACACCGCAGCCAGGGGTCTTCCACCCACGGCCAGGCCCACCCCGGTGGCAACCGCACCCTTACCGATGTCCAAGGCGAACACAATGATGCCGGCTCGCCTCCCGGCCACCCTGAAGACATTGGTCGCACCCGGGTTGCCTGAGCCCTCACGGGTCGGATCGAGGCCCTTGCGTCCGGCCACGTAGTGGGCCGAGGGCAGCATTCCGAGCATGTAGGCACCGACAACCAGGGCCACGTCGACAACGATCACCCCCACAGCATCACCCCTCCGAGAACCGTTCATGCGGATTCCAGTGAATGCTTGCACATCCAACGAGGGCCGATACCCCGGTAGGCTTCCTCTCCGTCTTCCCGACGATCACCTGAACACTCAACGAGCCCTTCTGCCATGCCCACCTACCAGTATCGCTGCCCTGGCTGCGCCAACGAGTTTGAGGTACGTCAGGCCTTCAGCGACGACCCCGTCACCACCTGCCCCACCGAGGGCTGTACCGGCGCGGTCCGCAAGGTGTTTGCCAGCGTCGGTATCTCCTTCAAGGGTGACGGCTTCTACAAGAACGACCACGGCTCGAGCGCCGCAGGCAGGAAGTCCGAACAGAAGTCCGAGAACAAGCCTGAGAAGATGACCACGTCGTCCGACTCCGGAACAGGAGGCTCCTCGGCGAAGGACACCCCGTCCAGTTCCAACGGCTCAAAGGACAGCTCCACCACCAAGGGCTCCAAGGACAAAGGCTCCAAGGACAAAGGCTCCAAGGACAAGAAAGCCACGCCGGCCACCTAGTCAGGTCCCAGAGCCGGCCCACCTCGCCCACTACATCCCCCACGGAAACCCCACTCAGGGAGGAACCATGGGGTACCTGCTCGCCCGCCTCAGACACTGGGCCGCTCACCACAGGTTGGCATGGTGGTCCGGAGCAGCAGCCCTCGCCGCCCTTGCCGGCATCACGATCCAGTCCGCAGCCGGACCCGAAGCCTGCCCCGCCCCCGCCGAGGTGCCTGCTGCACCCCCGCCGGATCGCTAGTCGAGGGTGAGCGCGGGGTGGCACTTGACCGCGGCTCCGACTCGTTGCCTCTGTCGGTTGGCGACCGGGTCGACCTGATAGCCGTCGACGACTACTCGCCCGACGGCCGCCTCCTGATTACCGAGGCCCGAGTGCTTGACATCGAAAAGGACGGCGTCACCGTCGCCGTGCCCGTCGAGGGGGTGGCCGAGCTCACCGCTACACGCCGCTGGGGTGATGTGGCACTGGCACTGCTGCCCGGCTGACCCACCGGGTCAGCGGAACGACGAGGCCAGCAGCACCAACACGCTGGCCCCGACCACCACCCGGTACACGGCGAAGCCACCAAAGCCGGTACGGGCAACCAGGCGCAGCATCCAGTGGACGGCGAACCACCCGCTGGCGGCGGCAGCGAGGGTTCCCCATGCGAAGGCTCCCCACCACCCTGTCGGAACGACCAAGTCGGGTACCTTGACAAGGCCGGCTCCGGCGATCACTGGAAGGCTCATCAGGAACACGAGCCTCGTTGCGTCCCCACGATCCAACCCCAGCCCCCGTGCCACGGTGAGGGTCACCCCGGAGCGGGACACACCAGGCTGGAATGCCAGACCCTGAGCCGTGCCCAGCACCAGGGCGTCGCGTAGACGCAGGTCGTCGACACCACGACCGGAAGGTCGACGGTCGGCCAGGTAGAGGGCCAGCCCAAACACGATCAGACTCACTGCGACAAGCCATGTCCGGTCACCGAGGTCGTCTGTGACGGCCAGCACGGCGATGCCCAACATGCCGGTTGGCACCGCTGTGGCGACCAACAGCCATGCGACCCGCGCATCGCCGGTCAGGGGCCCACGGACCTTCAGCCAACCCAGGCCGGCAGATCCGTAGCGGGCCACGTCGGAACGCAGGTACGCAGCCGATCCAACCAGGGTTCCCAGGTGGAGGGCCACATCGAAGGCGTTCTCGAGGGTGTCGTCACCCCCGAAGTGGTCCCATCCGAACAACCATGGCACCAAAGCCAGATGGCCGCTGGAGGAGACCGGCAGGAACTCGGTCAGCCCCTGAACCAGGCCCAGGATGATCGCATGCAGGACCGACACGACCGGATGCTCAGGTCCCCGAGATGGTGAGTTCGCCGATTACGAGGGTTACGCCGGCAGCCTTCATCGGCAACCACTGGAGGTCACAGCCAATGGCTTCGATGTCGAGCAGCATTCGCTGGATCGTCGAGGCAATCGTGAACTCGCGAACCGGCTCGGCCATCTCGCCTCCCCTGATACGGATTCCCTCGGCGCCCGTGGAGAAGTCTCCGCTGACCGGATTGACCCCTGAGTGCAGCCCGCTGACGCCCTGTATGAGGATTCCGTCATCGATACCTGCCACAAGGTCGGCCTGGCTGAGCGCACCTGGAACAACCGACACCGCCCTCACACCAGCCCCCGGCGTGGACGAATAGCCCCGTACCGCTGAACCGGTTGAGACGGTGCCGGCCCGACGTGCGGTCTGGCTGTTGTGGACGAACCGGTCGAGACGGCCGCCGGCGATCAGGACGTTCCTGCGGGTGGCCAGCCCCTCGCCGTCAGTGGCCGAAGCCGTGAATGCGCAGACATCTGTCGGATCATCGATGAGGGTCACCCCTGGTGCAGCCACGTCGTCGCCGAGCCGGTCAGCGAACAGCGACCGACCCTTCTGCACCATCTCGCCGCTCAGGGTCCCACCCACGATCCCCAGAAACTGCGCACTCACCCACGGGTCCAGGACCACCGTCAGACGACCCGACGGTGGCTTGACCGAACCGAGCATCCGGGTGGCGCGTTCGGCTGCCTCCCGGGCCGCGATCTCGATGTCCAGGTCACCGGGTTCACGTCCGAGCGAGAAGCCGAAGCCGGTCTGGGTCTCGCCGTCCTGTCCAGCCAGCGCGTAGGCCGAGAGGAAACAGCCCGTCTCCCTGCTGGCGGCACGAATACCCGTCGTCGTGGCCACCGCCTTCTCTGAAATTGAATCCGAGTACTCGGCCGACTCAATCCCGGTAATCCGATCATCGACAGACAGCGTCAACCTCTCGAGTTCGAGCGCCATGGCCACCTTTTCATCGGTCGGGTGGTCGGCGAGAGACACCCTGTAGAGGTCCAGGTCGGCTGCATCGACCCCATCGGGCTCAGCCACCCCGCAGTGCTCATCTGGAGTGGCGAAGGACATGTTGTCGCGTGCCTCGGCAAGTGCCTCATCGACAGCGTCCCTGTCCAGGGTGCCGGTGTAGGCGAAGCCCTGCCGGTTGCCGGAAACCACTCTGACACCCACCCCGCGTGACTCGGCCACGGTCAGGGACTCGACCTCGCCCTCGTAGGCACGGGCCTCGGTCTCACGCTCATGGACGACAACCACCTCGAGTTGTTCGCCGGCCACGGCGAGGCCAACCACCCTCTCGGCCAGGTCCATCAGGTCGCCCACCTCAGGCCGCCGTTCCGCCGACGGTGAGCCTCGCCACACGCAGGGTCGGGGTACCGTCGCCCACCGGAACCCCCTGGCCGTCCTTGCCGCAGGTTCCAGGCGAGCCCATGGCGAAGTCGCCGGCGATGACATCGATGTCAAGAAGGGTCTGGGGCCCGTTGCCGATGAGGTTTCCATCACGGATCGGGTTAGTGAGGCGACCATCTTCGATCATGTAGGCCTCGGTCATGCCAAACACGAAGTCGCCGGTTGCGGTGTTGACCTGTCCGCCGCCCAGCTGGGCCACATAGACACCGTGCGCGGTGTCGGCGATGATCTCGTCGGGATCGGCGTCGCCGACACCGAGATAGGTGTTGGTCATACGGACCATCGGCAGGTGGCGGTAGCCCTGGCGTCGACCGTTGCCGGAACTGGCACGGCCCTCCCTGCAGGCCCGGAGGTGGTCCCACATGTAGTCGGTGAGCACCCCTTCGTCGATCAGCACGTTTCGCTGAGCGGGCCTTCCCTCGTCGTCGATGGCGCAGCGGCCCCACTCTCCCGGCATGGTTCCGTCGTCGACAAGGGTGACTATCGGGGCTGCTACAACCTCACCGCGCCTCCCGGCGAATACCGAAGCCGACTTGGCAACCAGATCCGCCTCAAGGCCATGGCCGCAGGCCTCGTGGAAGAGAACCCCGCCGCCACCGGGGCCGATCACCACGGGCATCTCTCCGCTGGGGGCCGGAACCGCCTCGAGCTTCAGCAGCGCCCGCCCTGCCGCACGGCGCGCCAGGTCCTCGACGTCGACCTCGTCGAAGACCTCGAAACCCAGGGTGTGTCCGACTGACTCTCGGCCGGTCTGCATACCCATGTCGCCGCTGGCGACACAGAACACCGAGAACAGGGTTCGAACCTGCCGGTCACCGGTCAAGAGGCCGTCACTGTTGGCCACCTGGATCCTGCGGTGGCTGTCGGCATACCTGACCGCCACCTGGGTGATCGCACCGTCACTACCCCTGGCGGCGGCATCGGCCCGTTCAAGGAGGGCGACCTTGCGGGCCTTCGGTACATCGCCCGGCATGATCCCGACAGGACCAGGGGCGGGGCCCGTGTGCTGGTCGAGGCTGACCTGGCGTACGCCACCGCCACCGCCCCTCGCCGCCGCTGCCGCTGCCTCGGCGGCTGACCTGAGGCCCAACGGGCTGAGGTCTGCGGTGTGGGCGAACCCGGTGGTGTCACCGGCGACCACCCTCAGACCCGCGCCACGGTCGCGGCCACTCGTCAGTTCCTCGACGCGGCCATCGTCGAACAGGGCCGAGATGCTGCGGCGGTCCTCGACGAACACCTCGGCGAACTCGGCCCCGGTGCCCATGGCCGAGGTGAGGGTTTCAGCCAGGACATCGGGTGCGAGCATCAGGGGCGCTGCGTCGTTGTCTACGTGCATGTCGTGCTCCCCGTGTTCCACTGCAGTTCACCTACCTGCCTGACGACCAACCCGCCGGACCTCGCTGTGGGCTCCGGCCCGGATGGATGCGTATGGTACCCGTGTGCCTCTTATGCCGGGGTTGCGCGGCAGCGCCTCCCTGACCGTCTCCGACCTGGACACGGCTGTCGCCATGGGTTCCGGCGATGTGCCCGTCCTGGCAACCCCGCGCCTCGTCGCCCTCCTGGAGGAAGCCACCGTCAAAGCCCTCGCCGGACACCTTGAACCAGGTGAGACGTCGGTGGGCATGCGTGTCCATATCGACCACCTGGCTCCCACCCGGATCGGCCGCCTCGTGTCCGCCGACGCCCTGCTGGAACTGGTCGACGGGAGACGTCTCACGTTCTCGGCAAGCGCAACGTGCGACGACCGGGAAATCGCCTCCGCCTCGATAACGAGGGTGGTGGTGGAATCCGGACCGTTCCTCGCCCGTATCGACTGAGGTGCGGCCCGGCCTGCCGCCACGCCGAACCGGTCACCGGACAGATACCGTTGAGAGGCCCACCCAGCAACCAGACCCAATCCCAGGACGGCACGTGCTTCTCGACTCGATCCAGTCTCCCCGCGATCTCCGCAACCTGAACAGCGAGCAGTTGGCACAGTTGGCCGGTGAGATCCGCACCAGGGTGGTCGAGGCCGTTGGCCGCACCGGTGGCCACCTCGGATCCAACCTGGGTGTCGTGGAACTCACCATGGCCCTGCACAGGGTATTCGACAGCCCCGACGACATCATCCTGTGGGATGTCGGGCATCAGGCGTACGTCCACAAGATGCTCACCGGTCGGCTCGACGACTTCTCCGACCTCCGTCAGCCCGGCGGCCTGTCCGGCTACCCGTCTCGGTCCGAATCACCGCATGACTGGATCGAGAACTCGCATGCCTCGACCGTGCTCGCCTACGCACACGGCCTTGCCGCCGCCCACGCCGTAACGGGCAATGAAAGGCGAATCGTGGCAGTGATCGGCGATGGCGCCCTCACCGGCGGCATGGCCTTCGAGGGGCTCAACAACCTCGGAAACAGCGAGTTGGCGGTGACCGTCGTGTTGAACGACAACGGCCGCTCATACGCCCCCACGGTGGGTCGTCTCTCCGAGAGCCTCATCCACATCAGGGCCAACCCCACCTACATGCGTCGACAGCGCCAGCTAGAGAAGTTGGCCGAACAACTCCCCTGGGTCGGTGAACTCCTCGAACGTGGCATCAGCGCCACCAAGGCGGCCATCCGCGAGATGTTTGAACCGACCGCATTCTTCGAGGCGCTCGGAGTCCACTACCTGGGACCCTTCGACGGACACGACATCGCCGAGATTGAAGAAGCCCTCACCAACGCCTCCGAGTTCGACGGCCCCGTCGTCGTCCACGTGCTCACCCAGAAGGGCCAGGGCTTCGAGCCCGCAGAACAGGACCCGATCAAGCACATGCACGACACCTCCGGGGTCAAGCCGGGCAGCTACACCGAGGCCTTCACCGAGTCGCTCATCAAGGCCGCCGAGTCGAGGTCCGAGGTTGTGGCGATCACCGCAGCGATGCCCGACTCGACGGGCCTGTTGCCGTTCCATGACCGCTTCCCTGACCGCTGCTTCGATGTCGGCATCGCTGAGCAGCACGCCGTCACGGCCGCCGCCGGGATGGCCCTTGGCGGCTTGCGGCCCGTCGTGGCGATCTACTCGACATTCCTCACAAGGGCGATCGACCAGGTCAACCTAGACGTTTCGCTCTACGGCCTACCGGTCGTGTTCTGCCTCGACCGTGCGGGCGTCACAGGTGACGACGGACCCTCACACCACGGCCTCCTCGACATGGTTCTCCTCTCCAAGGTCCCCGGCATGACAATCCTGGCACCGTCGTCCTATCAGGAACTCCAACAGATGCTCGACGACGCCCTGATGGTCACCGACGGGCCGGTAACCATCAGGTGGCCCAAGACATCGGCCCCACAGGTCCCATGGAACCAGGTTGGCAGGGGCCTCGACGCCAGGCAGGTGAGCAGCGACCCCGAGGCCCGGGTCTGTCTCCTCGGTGCCGGAAAGATGCTTGCGGTAGCCGAGGAGGCCGCCGTATTGCTGAAACGCCAGGGCGTCGCCTCAACGGTCTGGGACCCACGGGCGGTGTGCCCTCTCGACCCCGAGATGCTCTCCAATGCCGCAGGGCACCAACTGGTGGTCACGATCGAGGACGGCTTCAGGGAGGGTGGGTTCGGAAGCGCCGTCTACGATGCCATTACCGACATCTCCCCAGGTACGAGGGTCACCGTGCTGGGGGTGCCAATAGCGCACCACGCCCACGGAAGACCCGAGGACCTGCTCGCATCGTTCGGCCTCGATGCCGCCGGCGTGGCTTCAGCAGCACTCGAACGCCTGACCTGACCTGCCCACGCGGGTAGATCAGGCTCAGGTGAAGAAGGGATTGTCTCCGGCGGAGTGGTCGGTTGCATCGATCACGTCGGTGATCTCGGGAATAGCATCGAGGATCGCCGCCCGAATCCCATCGGTGAGGGTGGCCTGGCTCATCGAGCACCCCTGACAGCCACCGCCCATGGTCACGTACGCCGTGTGGTCCTCGACGCCGACGAGGGTGGCGAACCCGCCATGTGAGGCGAGGGCAGGGTTGATGCGCTGGTCAAGTAACTGTGTGACCTTCTCGGGAACCTCGCCTGCCAGGTCAAGGGTGCCGATGTCGCCTAACGGGTTGGGACGGTTGGGGTTGCGAACGACCAGCCCGCCCTGTCCCGGGTTGTTGGGAATGTCCAGGGTTGCGCCGCCGAGGCGTTCGCTGCTGTCGGCAGGTACCAGAACCGTCAGACCGCCAGAGTCCCACCGGTGGTCATCGTCGTCGGCCTCTTCGAGCGGCACGAACGCCAGGTCGTAGACGAAGTCAATGCCCGAAATACCGGTCACCTCAATACGTAGCGCCAACGATCCGGGATCGTCCTCGGAGTCTCGGATCTCGATGACCTTGGCCAGGGCGGCCTCGGTCACCTCGACCACATGGTCGGACCGGTCATCGACGGAGTCACCGGATGGGGCCTCTACAAGCTGTTCGCTCATGGAACGAGCCTACAAGCGGCTATGGCACACGCTTCAGGTCCCGGGAGGATACGAGGTAGGTTCCGGCCCATGAGCGAAACCGAACCAGCACCGCAACAGGCAGCAACCCTCCGGATCGATGACGGCGTCGCCGTGGTCGACTTCGACGACGGCAAGGCCAACGTCCTAGGCCACGACTCCATCGCCTCCCTGTTGACGGCCCTCGACCAGGCAGAACACGAGGGAGCCGACGCCGTCGTCATCGCCGGCAGGCCCGGCCGCTTCTCGGCCGGCTTCGACCTGAACACCATCAACGCCGGGCCCGACGAGGCCCGTGAGATGCTCAGGCGCGGCGTCGACCTGTTCCTCCGCTGCTATCTCTACCCACGCCCGGTCGTGGCCGCCTGCACTGGTCACGCCATCGCCGCAGGTGCGGTGATCCTGTTGAGTTGCGACCTCCGCATCGGCACCCGTGGCGAGTTCCGCATCGGCCTACCCGAGCTCACGATTGGCATGGGGTTGCCGTTCTTCGCCACCGAGTTGGCCAGGGACCGCATCTCCAAGCGCCACCTCACGAGGGCCACGGCACTGGGAACCATGTACGGACCTGACGACGCCGTGGACTCCGGCTTCCTCGACGAGGTCGCAGGCCCCGACGATGTTGTTTCCACGGCCATCGAGCGGGCCAGGGGGCTAACGGGAATCAGCCGCGAAGGCCTGCTCCTCACCCGCAACACCGCCCGTGGGGCCATTGCCGACTCCATCCGCTCAGGCCTCGATGAGGACCTGTCCCACTTCTCGGTCGGGTCCTGAGGCCTGAGGTCGGCTCAACCAGGTGACGCAGGTGCCCACCGACTACGAAGCACTCCTCCTGGTGGCCTTCGGAGGCCCCGAGTCACTTGACCAGGTGGAGCCCTTCCTGGAAAAGGTTACGGCCGGCCACCACATTCCCGCCGAGAGGCTCGCCGAGGTCGCCGACCGGTACGCCCGCGTTGGTGGTGTTTCTCCGATCAACGCCCGGCTCAGGAACCTCGTCGACTCGGTCGGGGCGGAACTTCTTGCAGTCGGCTCAAGGTTTCCCATCTACTGGGGCAACCGCAACGCACCCCCACTGCTCGCCGAGACCGTGGCAGGGATGTGTGATGACGGAATCGGGCGTGCGCTGGCCTGGATCGCCTCGCCCTACAGCTCCAACTCCACCTGCCGGCGGTACCGCGAGGACATCCAGGCCGCACGTGCCGAGATCGGCTCTGATGCACCGCAGATAGACGTAATCCGTCCACACCACGACCACCCCGGGCTGATTCGGCCGGCGGCAGACCGTCTGGTCGAGGCACTCCGGTCGCTACCCACCGACGATGCGCTGGTCCTGTTCAGCGCCCACAGCCTCCCGCTGGACCTGGCTGCAACATGTGACTACGAGGCCCAGGTGAACGAGGCAGCCGGTCTCGTCGCCGAACGGGCCGGGGTGACCAGCTCCAGGAGGTGGGAGGTCGTCTGGCAGTCCCGCAGCGGGCACCCCGGGGTGCCCTGGCTCGAGCCCGATGTCTGCGAAAGAATCCAACAGCTGGGAGAGGCCGGGGAGCGGTCCGTTGCCGTATCGCCAATCGGGTTTCCGGTCGAGAACTTCGAGGTGGCATGGGACCTCGACATCGAGGCGGCAGAGCAGGCTGGCCGTGCCGGAATGAACTTCGCCCGTGCTGCCTGCATCGACAACGACCCTCGATTCGTGGCGATGATCAAGGATCTGGTCATCGAGCGGACCGATCCGACGAAGTCCGCACCTGCAGCGCTAGGACGGTCTGGAACCCGGCCCCACGACTGCCCAGAGAGCTGCTGCCCCGGCCCTACCAGGCCCGCCTAACAGCCCTCGGGGTCCACGATCGGGGAAACCGGGGTGGGTATCTTTAATGGCGATGAACCACGCCCGAATCGCCGCCGAAGCACTCCGTTTCAGACTCGGCACGCTGTCCGAACCCAACCACAACGGGAGCCCTCCGGTCGACACCAGCGAGGCGGGCGAAATCCTCGCCGCCTGCGGAGATCCAGGGGTCGACTCGGCCCTGCGCATGCTGGGCGACACCTGGCGGGCGGCCGGCCTTGAACCAACCACGATCGACCGGCCCTGGACCGCCGGCGACACCGCCCGTCTACGCACCGTCGGTGGCGTCAAGTTGCTCGACACCCTCGACCAACTCGTGACCGGCGTGTCCCGCTGCCGCCTTCCACGCTGACCCTCCCGGGCCTGTCACAGGCAATAGGCATGATGGCGTGAGCAGGGTCAGGCGAGCCACCCCGTCAGATCCCCGGCCACCAGCCGAGGCCAGATGAGCACACCACCCCCGCTGTAGAACCCGGAACAGAACCAGGATCCGGAGGAGAACCAGGACAATGGGCAGACAACAACAACTCCTACCCGAAGAACCGGCGTTCGCCCGCGAGATCGTCGACGTACCGGTCGACGAGGAACTAAAGGAGTCATTCCTCGCCTACTCCCTCTCGGTAATCACGTCACGGGCCATACCCGACGTTCGCGACGGCCTCAAGCCGGTCCAACGACGCATCCTCTACGCAATGCTGCAGATGGGCATCCGTCCCGACACCCCCCATCGCAAGAGCGCACGCGTCGTCGGCGACACCATGGGTCGTTACCACCCGCATGGCGACGCAGCCATCTACGACGCCCTGGTTCGAATGGGCCAGAACTTCGCCCGTGGCATCACCATGGTCGATCCGCAGGGAAACTTCGGATCCCTCGACGACCCACCGGCAGCACCCCGTTACACCGAATGTCGCCTCACCGAGGCGGCCATGGCCATGGTGAGTGAGCTCAACGAGGGCACGGTCGACTTCCGACCCACCTACGACGGCGAATCAGAGGAGCCCGTCGCTCTGCCGGCGCTGCTCCCGGGACTGCTGTTGAACGGCACCACCGGAATCGCCGTTGGCATGGCCACCAACATGGCACCCCACAACCTGACAGAGGTCCATGCAGCGATCTCGCTGGTAATGAAGAAGCGCCGACCAAAGCCGACCATCGACGAGCTCATGGAGGTACTGCCCGGCCCTGACTTCCCCAGCGGTGGCATCGTCATCGACGACGGCATCCGCGAGGCGTACGAGACCGGGAGGGGAACCATCCGGGTGCGGGCTCGGGCACATGTCGAACAGGCTGGTCGCGGCAAGCAAGCAATCGTCATCACCGAACTCCCCTATCAGGTCGGACCCGAACGGGTAATCGCCAAGCTGAAGGAACTGGTCGAGACCGACAAGGTCCAGGGAATCTCAGACTTCAAGAACCTCTCAGACCGCTCAACTGGCCTGCGAATCCAGATCACCGTCAAGTCAGGGCACAACCCACAGGCAGTGCTGGGCGAGCTCTACCGGCTCACCCCTCTCGAGGAGACCTTCGGCATCAACAACGTGGTCCTCGTCGACGGCGAACCCCGCACGCTCGGCATCTACGACCTCTGCAACGAATACATCGGGCACCGGCTCTCGGTCATCGTCCGCCGCACGAAGCACCGGATAGGCAGGGCCGAGGACAGGCTCCACATTGTGGCCGGCCTGCTCACAGCCCTCGATTCCATCGATGAGGTCGTTGCAATCATCCGGGGCTCCGAAGACACGGCCATCGCCCGCAAACAGTTGACAAAGCGGTTCAAGCTGAGCCACATCCAAACCGACCACATCCTCGACATGGCCCTCAAGCGGCTCACCGCGCTCGAGACCAGACGCCTCGAAGACGAGCGCGACCAGCTCACCGCCGACATCACCGACCTCAAGAAGCTGCTGGCCTCCGAGCAACGCCGCCGCACCCTGGTGCTTGCCGAGTTGGCCGGGGCCGTCGAGCAGTTCGGACGGCCCCGGCTCACCGAGATCACCCATCCCGACGACCTCCCGGTCTTTGAAGCCAACGAGGTCGCTGACGACGTGGCCGACGAGGCTTGTGTCGTCACCCTCACCACCTCCGGACAGATCGGACGCCTTCCGGTTGACGGTGCACGCAGGGCCACCCCGGGGCGCCACGACGTGCTCGTAGCCTCCATAGTCACCCAGACAACCTCAAGGGTCACCGCCGTCACCTCCGAGGGCCGCTCCCTCCAGATCCTCGCAGCCGAACTCGCCGACGGAGGCGGGCGCGCCCGGGGCGGCTCGGCAGCCCAGGTGTTCGGCACCAACCGTGGCGAGGCCATCCTGACCATCGTGTCCGACGGCGACGAACCCCTGGTTCTCGTCAGTGTCGGAGGCGTGGCAAAACGCCTCACACTCGACGAGGTCGCCGGAACAGCAACCGGAAAGCAGTTGATAAAGCTCAAGCAGGGCGACCGCCTGGCTGCCGCCTTCTGCGCACCACCCGAGGTCGACATGGTCATGGTTTCGTCCGACGCGCAGGTACTGCGTACGCCCACAGATGCCGTCAGCATCCAGGGGCGCGGGGCGGCCGGGGTCGCCGGAATGAAACTGCGGGCCGACGCCACCGTCGTCGGTGCAGCCGCGACAATCGGCGACGAGGCCCTGATCACGGTCACCGATGACTCATGTGCCAAGGCCACCCCCATGGGAGAACTCGAATCAAGAGGCCGTGGCGGTGTCGGGGTAAGGGTCACCAAGCTTGCCGACGGTGCCTCGCTGACGCTCATGGAGGTCGGAGAGCCGCTGGGCCTTCTGGCCATAATGGCCTCCGACGAGGACCCCTCCAAGGCCGACCCGAACCCGGTGCCGCTCATCCTCGAACCGGGCCGACGTGACCTCGTGAGCACCTCGACAGAGCGCCAGGTGCTGGCCCTCGGACCGGCGAGGTGGTGACAGTGGCGACAGACGCCACCTCGACCAGGCCGAAGGGGGCCTCTGGGGCCGACAAGCCCAGGAAGAAGGCCGGCGGCACGACCAACGGCTCCGGCAACGGATACGACGCAGACGCCATCAAGACCCTCGAGGGGCTCGAAGCCGTGCGGAAGCGGCCAGGCATGTACATCGGCGGAACCGGCAGCCCCGGGCTCATGCACCTCGTCTGGGAACTCCTCGACAACGCCGTCGACGAGGCCGCTGCAGGCTTCGCAACGCGAATCGACATCACCCTCCACCGCGACCGTTCCGTCGAGGTCGCCGACAACGGACGCGGCATTCCCGTCGACATCCACGCCAAGCGAAAGGTCTCAGCACTCGAGGTCGTGCTCACAGAGCTGCATGCCGGAGGCAAGTTCGGCGGAAGCGCCTACGGAGCCTCGGGTGGCCTGCACGGTGTCGGGGCATCGGTTGTCAACGCCCTCTCCTCCAAGCTCGTGGCCCAGGTGGATCGCGACGGCCACACCCATGAACTCGCCTTCAGGAACAGGATCGCGGGACAGTTCAGCGGCTCGTCGTTCAAGGCCGGCCATCAGCTCGCCAAGGTCAAGCGGACAGCCAAGACCAAGTCCGGAACCCGAATTCGCTTCTGGCACGACCCCGACATCTTTGATGCCGACGCCATTATCGACGCCGACCTGATACACGAACGGGTCGTCCAGGCCTGCTTCCTAGTGCCAGGTGTCAAGGTCCGCATCACCGACAAACGGGCCGGTGGCGGTGAGCCGTTCGAGTTCATCTCACGTGGCGGCCTCACCGACCTGGTCGACCACAACTCGGCTGGTGGCAACACCAGCGAGATCATCACCCTCTCCGGAATCGACACCTTCACCGAGCGTGTCCCTGTCGATGGCAAGATGAGCGACGTTGAGCGCGAGTGCACCGTCGAGGTCGCCGTCAGGTGGGTCGCCGGCTTCGACACCAGCCTGCAGTCCTTTGTGAACACCATCCCCACCAGCCAGGGCGGTACCCACATTGCAGGCTTTGAGCGTGCGGCTACCCGTGCGGTGAACGACATCCTCCTCAAGGACACGCGCAAGCTCGCCAAGTTGGCCAAGGACAACAAGCACAGAGCCACAAAGGAGGACATCCAGGAGGGCATGGTGGCAGCGGTAAAGGTCACCGTGGCCGAACCCCAGTTCAGGGGACAGACCAAACAGGAGTTGGGAACTCCCGCCATCGAGAAGATCGTCTACGACATCGTCAAACAGGGCTTCGCAGACTGGTTCGGTGGTGGCGGCCCAAAGACCCACATCACCGCTGTCCGCGACAAGCTCGCCAACGCCGTCATCAACAGGGTGAGCTCCAGGCAACTGCTTGAGACCAAGCGCCGCGCTGCCAGCATGGGCTCAACTGGTATGCCCGACAAGCTGGCCGACTGCCGTGAACACGGTCCCAACTCCGAGCTGATAATCGTCGAGGGCGACTCGGCAGCGGGGCCGGCCAAGGCCGGACGCGACGCCAGGTTCATGGCGATCCTGCCGCTTCGTGGAAAGGTGGTCAACGCGGGCAAGGCCACCCTCAAACAGGTCCTCGACAACACCGAGGCCCAGGCCCTGTTCACCGCAATCGGCGCCGGTGCCGGAAAAGAGTTCAACATCGATGATGCCCGCTACGGGCGCCTCATCATTCTCTGCGACGCCGACGTCGACGGCAGCCACATCCGCTGTCTCCTGTTGACCCTCATCCACGAGTTCATGAAACCCCTCCTCGACGAGGGCCGCGTCTTCGCTGCCCAGCCACCCCTGTTCACCTGCAGGGTCGGTGACACGATCCACCGGGCGTTCAGCGACGAGGAGCGCTACGCCATCACGGCCGAGCTGACAAAGGGAAGGCGCAAGGCCGAGAACCTGGTGTGGCAGAGGTTCAAGGGTCTCGGGGAGATGAATGTCGACGAGTTGGCTGAGTGTGCCCTCGATCCGGGCACCCGCATTCTCAGGCGTCTCACCATCGACGACGCCAGGGCCGCCAAGCGGACAGCGTCGCTGTTTGAGACCCTCATGGGGCCCGATGTGGCAAGGCGTCGCGACTACCTGGTGGCCAACAGTTCCCTTCTGGACCCCGACGCCCTCGACATATGAACCGAACCGAAACGAACGGCCCAGCCGCGACATGACCGACCTCCCAGACGGGACCCTGTCGGCAGCATCCCTACCGCGCTTCTTTTCACCGTCGGCGGCTTCCACCTACGACAAGTGTCCCCGCAGGTGGAAGCACCGCTACATCGACAAGTTGCCCGACCCTCCCGGCGAGGCGGCACTGGTCGGCACCTTCTCCCACCGGGTCCTTGAACTCCTCTGCGGTGAGGAACCCTCCCTCCGAACGATCGACAGGGCCCGGAAACTGGCCCGCGATGTCTGGCCCTCCATCTCGACCCACAGGGACTACCAGGCCCTAGACCTGGAGCCCGAGGCCGAACGCGAGTTTCGCTGGAAGTCCTGGAGGGCGATCGAAGGCCTCTGGGGCCTCGAGGACCCGGCCCTGGTCGACGTCCGCGCCACCGAACAGCGCCTGACCGCTGAGGTCGCCGGTGTTCCCTTCCGGGGGATCGTCGACCGAATGGACAACAGCGATACCGGTCTGGCCATCACGGACTACAAGTCCGGGAAAGCACCAAGGCCGAACCGTCGCTCCGAGGCGCTCTCACAGGTTTTCCTCTATGCGGCTGCAGTCGAGGCCGACACCGGTGAGCGCCCTGTTCAGGTCCGCCTCCTCTACCTGGGACAGGAGGCGATCGAGGAAACGGTCACCGACGAGGGCCTGGACGAGGCCACCGGTGGTCTGGCATCGTCCTGGGCCAGCCTGGAAACCGACTGCTCCTCTGGCCGGTTCGAAGTGCGCCCCGGCCCTCTTTGCGGATGGTGCCCCTACGTGGACACCTGCCAAGAGGGTCGGTCAGAGGTCGTCAGGCGCGTAGAGGCCGGCCGGATGCGACAGGACGCTCCTGCCAGGGCAGCCCTGGGTATCTGAGCCCGGGCCCACCGGTCAGTGCCGTCTACGGCGACGCCGGGCCGAGAGCATCACCACAAAGGCGACAACGGCACCCAGAACGGCCAGGCGCTGCAGGCGGTCGGCATTTTCATCGGTCATCTCAACCGGTGGGGTGTCGAACGGCCGACCTGGGTTGGGCTCCGGCGGCGTGCCCTGTCCAGCCGGTCCGTCTCCGGTTGTCGGCACCTCCACAGCCGGTCCCTCCCCGGCCGGCAGAGTATCCGGAACCGCCCTCGCCACCGGCGGGTCACGCCTATCGGAACTATCGGCGGCCTGCCCGACCGGGGCAAGGGGCAGGTGACCGAGCAGGTCGTCTACCGGGCTGTCGCCTATTACCGAAGGACGGGTCCGTCGGGCCTGTGGGTCGTATCCGGCCATCAGGTCTCTCCTTGCTGTGGTGGTTCGGGGCGGCTGGAGCCGTCGGTGTCGGCATGCCCGAGCAGGACATCGAGCAGGACATCGAACTCGCCTGCGGCCTCCGACGCACCGGGTCGGCTTCCGAGCGTGTGAATCGGCCTCGACTGGGCTGAGGCCTCCGACACCGCCGCCCTCAGATGAACCGGTGGAAGGCACTGCCCGGGATACGCGGAAGCCAATTGATCGTGCCAGTAGCGACCGTCGCGGGTACGACCAAGCCTGTTGATGGCAATTCCCTTGACTTCGGGGCCCCCATCGAAGCGACGGGTCTGTATGCGGCTGATCGTCTGGAGCATACGTCCGACCCCGTCGACCGCCCATGCACCCGGCTCGGTCACAACCATCACTGCATCGACGGCGAAGAGGGCATTGATCGTGAGGAGGCCGAGAGAGGGAGGGCAGTCGACAAGGACCAGCGGCACCGAACAGCCGCTCATGGCCAGGCTGAGCCGGTCCTGGGCCCCCAGCGGGTCGGTTGCCATCTGCGGTTCGAGGGCTGAGAGTGCAGGCGACGAAGCAGCCACCAAGGGCCTCCGGCCGCTGTCATGGGGCCATCCGGTCGTCTCCATGACCGACTCGATTCCGCCGGGGCTCTCCTCGGCCAGCACCGAGTCGACGTTGCGGGTCGGCTCAAACACACCGAGGCCGGTCGTGGCGTTTCCCTGTGGATCGATGTCGACGACGAGGGTCTCGATGCCACGGTGGGCGGCTGCAGATGCCAGGCCCAGGACGACCGTGGTCTTGCCGACACCGCCCTTCTGGTTCACTACAGCAATCGAGGTCACAGGGGAAACCTAATCCAACCTGTCCGGTCGGCCGTGTGCTCCTCTTGACTGGACACTACGTTGGCCTGGTGCCGGAGTTGCCTGAGGTAGAGACGGTGAGGCGCCAACTGGTGCCACTCATCGTGGGAACCCGCATCACCGGTTGCGACGCCCACCCGTCTTCACGGTTCCGCGATGCCACCCTGGCCACGGGTTACAGAATCCACCGGATCAACCGGCGCGGGAAGTACCTGCTTATCGGCCTGCTCCCGGTGCCGCCAGCCGACCCCATTCCCACGCGGGAGCTCGTGATCCATCTTGGCATGACCGGCGGGGTCAGCGTCTGCTCCTCCCCTCCCAACGACCCCTACCTGCGTGCGTGCTGGTCACTGGAGGACGGCAGGTACATGGCGTTCCGGGACATCCGACGGTTCGGGAGGCTGGCCGTCGTCGCAACCGGCGAGTACTCCCTGCTTCCAACCCTTCATCGGCTGGGACCTGAGCCGTCTGACCCCTCGCTGGACGGTGCAGCCTTCCACTCTGCACTCAGTTCCAGCCGGCGCCATGTCAAAACCAAGCTCCTGTCGCAGCGTCCTATTGCAGGGGTGGGCAACATCTACGCCGATGAGGCCCTATGGAGGGCCGGGATCAACCCTGCGGCACGGCGCGTTGGCCGCGAGAGGGCCACGATGCTGCTTGATTCGATCAGGGAGGTGCTAGGTGAGGCCCTCGCCAACAACGGCACGACCCTGCGGGACTACCGGACCCCCGGTGGCGAATCGGGCCGCAACCAGGACCGCCTGGACTGCTACGGACGGGGTGGCCAGCCGTGCAGGTCGTGTGGGGAGACGTTGGCGACACGACAGTTGGACCAGCGGACCACGACGTGGTGTCGCTCCTGCCAGGCCAGGTGAGACAGGCCGAGTAGGCGGGCCCTCCCGGGTGCACCTACCGACCACCGGGCACAACCTACGCTCCAGCCCGTGCGTCGTTCCCGCTTCCTGACCCTGTTGCCGGCTGCCCTTGCCGTCACCGCAATCACAGCCGGAATCGTCGCTGCAGGCCCGTATGACGAGGAGATCGCCGCAAGCCTCGAGCAGATCGACACCCACCACGACGAGATCGCCGCCAGCCATGACCAGATCGCCGCCCTCCAGGAGGAGTTGGTGGTCATCGATGACCGCATCGCCGCTGCCGAGGCCGTTCTGGCCGCCGGCGACGACGAACTGCTGCTGCTTCCCGTGCAGATGGAACTGCTGGCCGACGAGTTCGTGAACATCGTCTTTTCCCGCGATGAACCAGCCACCCTGCGCCACAAGATGGCGATCGATTCGTACGTCCGAAACAACGACCGCCTGAACGCTGTGCTCAACCAGTCATCCCAGATGACCCAGCAGGCCCTGGAGGACGCCCGCAACCGCCTGCTCTACGACTCTGTGATCGAACTGGCGCTCAGCCGGCTCGAGGTCGTCGATGCCAAGCTCCGTCTGGCCGCTGACAAGGTCGACGGCATGTTTGGAACGATCGCCGAGGCCGAGGACCGCCAGAGGGAGTCGGTCGACAGGCTCGAGACCGAGCGGGCCGAGATCCCACTCGTTGAGGCCCGCATTGTCGAGGTCCGCGACCAGATCACGGGCTTCGAGGCGGAGATCAAGGACATCAGGGAAGAGATTGTCCGCCTCGAGAAGATGTCCATCACCACGAAGTGGACCGGGCTACAGGGAACCGACGTTGGTCGGCCGGTTCTGGCTGTGAAGATCGACAACGTGACCAGGGCCCACCCGCAGGCAGGCATCAACCAGGCCGACGTCGTCTACGAGGAACTGGTCGAAGCTGGCATCAGCCGACTGATCGCCGTGTTCCAGTCGACCGATGCTCCCGTCGTAGGGCCGGTGCGATCGGCCCGAACCTCTGACCCGCCGCTCTTGACAGGGTATGACCGGCCCCTGTTCGCCTACTCGGGTGCCAACCGCGGTACCCAGGAGGCGGTCGACGCTTCGGCGCTGGTCGACGTCGGCCACGATGCCGCACCGTCCCACTTCTGGAGGTCAACGGACCGCCGGGCCCCGCACAACCTGTTCACCTCCACCGCCGGGCTCTGGGGGCTGCACCCCGAGCGCACCTCGGTCCCCCCTGAGCCGTTCTCGTTCAGGTTCGCCGGGGAGGCCCTCCACGGGGCCGCCGAGTCCGCTACCGGGGTGTTCATAGACTTCGGCCGCACCGAGGCCGACTACGAATGGAACGGCTCCGGGTGGCAGCGAACCCATAACGGTGAACCCCACGTTGACGATCAGGGTCTTCGGGTTGCTCCGCCGAACATGGTTGTCATGTTCACCGAGTACGGGACCAGTGCCGCCGACTCCAGGTCACCAGAGGCGATCACCAGCGGGTCCGGGCAGGCCTGGGTGTTCACCGACGGTCACATCATCCGTGGCGAATGGAGGCGGACAGATTCCGACCTGCCGGCCCGGTTGACCATCGAAGGCAAGCCGATCCACCTCACACCGGGCCGGACATGGGTTGCCCTGGCTCCACCCGGCTCGGCAACCTGGCGCTGACCCTCCTCAGGCGAACGCCTGGATCACCAGCGCCTCGGCGGGAACGGTTCCATCGTCGAGAACCGTGAGCAACTCGACGCCGTCATCGATGACCAGGATCGTGTGCTCGAACTGGGCGGTCCTGCAGCCATCAAGGGTCACAGCGGTCCAGTCGTCGTCCCAGAGGGCGCATGTCGGATCGCCCAGAGTGAGCATCGGTTCGACCGTGAATGTCATTCCGGTCTCCATGACGGTTCGGGCTCTCGGGTCGTGGTAATGGGGAATCTGGAGTCCACTGTGGAACTCGGTTCCGATTCCGTGTCCAATGAACTCGCGCACCACCCCGAGGCCGTGTCTGCGGGCGTATCGCTCAATCGCCCGCCCGATCGAGTTGACGGGCCGGTCCGGCTCAATGGCCGCAATCCCCTCGTTCATGGCTACGAAGGTCTGCTCAATGAGACGTCGATCGTCTGGGTCGATCTCACCCACCGGGAACGTGACCGAGGTGTCACCGTGCACACCGTCGAGATAGATGGTTACGTCGACATTGACGATGTCACCCTCGACCAGTGGTCGGCTGTCGGGGATTCCGTGACAGATGACCTCGTTCACCGACGTGCACACCGACTTCGGGTAGCCGCGATAGTTGAGCGGGCTCGGGTAGCCGCCCCGCGCGATGGTGGCCTCGTGCACCACCTCGTCAAGACGATCGGTGGTGATGCCGGGTACCACATGAGGTGCCACCTCGAAGAGGATCTCGGCTGCTGCCCTACCGGCACGACGCATGCGTCCGATCTCGTCGTCGGTTCGGACATCGGATGACGAGACAGTTCCCGGGGCTCCTGTAGCTGCGTAGGGCGGCAGCGCTGTTCCCGGGGGCACTGTCCGGGTAGGGCTCTGAAGGCCCGGCCGGACCGGGGGCTCAGAGCGCTGAGGAGGCTCCGGGGATCGGGGCTTTCGCTTCGCCACCCCGAGAGGCTACCGGCGCCCCGGTAGGGCGGACTCAGGTGCGACTGGCCGCATCCTCGGTGCTGGTCAACGCATGAACCTGCTGACGCTCTCCACGACACAAACCGGTCGGTCACTGCCCTCGACCTCGATGGCGATCTTCATCACGGTCTGATATCCGCCTGTTACCTCGGTGACCTCGAGGATCTCGGCGCCGGCCCTCACCCTTGAACCCACGAGGAGAGGAGCCGGAAAGCGGACCTTGTTGGTGCCGTAGTTGATCCCCATGGAAATTCCCTTCACCTGGAGCAACTCAGGCATGAACATGACGGTCAGAGATAGCGTCAAGTAGCCATGGGCAATGGTGGTGCCAAACGGTCCGGCCGCCGCACGCTCGGCATCCAGATGGATCCACTGGTGGTCTCCGGTGGCATCTGCGAACAAGTTGACCCGTTCCTGGTCGATTGTCACCCAGTCGCTGTAGCCGAGGTGGGTACCGACTGCACCCGGCAGTTCGTCGGGGCTCTCAAATACTGTCGTCACGGGAACACTCCTGATCATCGGAGCCGGGATCACCGGCAGGTCACGGCGACACTACGCTGCGTGCGGTCCCACCGGCGGGTCGGGCCGACCCCTTCACGATGCCTACCCGACAGGAGTCCAGGATGGCCACCGCTGGCTCGAAAGCGGTACTTACCGCCCTCTTGGCCAACGTCGGTATCTCGGTCGCCAAGTTCGCCGGGTTCCTGACAACCCGTTCCACGTCGATGCTGGCAGAGAGCATCCACTCGGCAACCGATTCAACAAACCAGTTGCTTCTCCTGCTCGGAGCCCGGCGTGCCCGACGCCCCCCCAGCCCGATGCACCCCTTCGGGTACGGACGCGAACGCTACTTCTGGTCATTCGTCGTGGCTCTCGTGTTGTTCTCGGCCGGAGCCGCCTTCGCCGTCTTCCAGGGCATCACCAAGGTTCGCAACCCCCATGACCTCGACAACATCGGCTGGGCCATCGGGATCCTCGTGGCGGGCATCGCCCTCGAAGCTTGGTCTCTTCGCACGGCCGTCATCGAAGCCCGACCATTTCGCGGTACCACCTCATGGGGTCGCTTCATCGTGACCTCCAAGCAGCCTGAGTTGCCGGTCGTGCTGCTCGAGGATGCCGGTGCCCTTGCGGGCCTCGTGATTGCGCTGGCTGCTATAGGCATGGCGGAGGTAACCGGTGATCCCCGTTGGGATGGTGTGGGAACCCTCGCAATCGGGATTCTCCTTGCCGTCATTGCGATGGTCCTGGCACGCGAGATGCAGAGCCTCCTGATAGGTGAGGCGGCCGACCCCGACAACCTGTCGGCAATCGAGACGGCCATCGGGTCGGTTACGGCCGTCGACCACCTCATCCACCTCCGCACCCAACACCTGGGCCCCGACCAGATCCTCGTCGGCGCCAAGGTGTCCTTCGACCAGAGCCTCAATACTGCGGCCATCGCAGCAGCCATCGACTCCGTCGAGGAGGAAATCAGGCGGGTGGTGCCCGATGCCAACCCGATCTACGTGGAGCCGGACCTGGATCGGGGCTCTGGCTCTCCTGACTCGTGACTCAGGTAACAGAGGCTCCGAGCAGGCCACCGATCAGGTAGGTGGCAGAGCAGGCGCCGGCGGCAACGAGCACCTGACGGACCACGGTTCGCAGCATCGAACGTTCAGTCAGACGGGCCAGCAGTGCCCCCACAACGGCCGCTGCCGCCACCCCCAGAATGGCCGACGCCCAGACGGCCCCCGTGCCTCCACCCCCGAGCCAGGGCACCAACGGCACGAAAGCCCCGAGGACGAATGCCAGAAAACTCGAGACCGCCGCCTGCATGGGGCTGCCAAGGTTGTGAGGATCCACGCCGAGTTCCTCTCGTGCGTGGATCTCAAGCGCCACCTCCGGGTCAGACATCAGGTCCCGGGCAACACGTTCGGCGTACTCGACATCAAGGCCACGCTCAACGAAGAGGGCGGTCAGTTCAGCGGTCTCCAGTTCCGGGTCCTCGGCGATGGAGTCCCGCTCGATCGCCAGCTCCCGCTCGAGCAGTTCGGCCTGGGCCTTGAGGGAGATGTACTCGCCTGCAGCCATCGACACGGCCCCGGCCAGGAGACCGGACACGCCGGCAACGCGGACGAACGCAGGATCGGTACTGGCACCTGCGATACCGAGGATCAGCGCCACGTTCGAGACGAGGCCGTCACTGACCCCGAACACGGCTGCACGAGCCGTGCCACCCTGGACGTCGCGGTGCCGGTGAACCTCAGGTTTGTCCATCGGCTCGAACCTAGCGGGAGCCACATCCACACGGCGTGGTTCTGACACACCCCACGGTGTCGACACGGGCACCCGACGCTCGCCTGACAACAGACGAGGTGCTAGGAAATGCGGCCATGGCGAACTGGATGGAGAAGACGGCCCGGTGCTGAACGATCCGCTGCTGCAGCCACTCAGGGTCGGTGGGGTCACGCTGCGCAACCGGGTGTTCTCAAGCAGCCACGCACCGGGGTACACGGTTGATGGCCTGGCCTCTGACCGCTACCGCCTCTACCACGAGGAAAAGGCCCGGGGTGGAATCGGCCTCACGATGATCGGAGGGTCCACCAACGTGGCGCCCGACTCACCCTCGGTCTGGGGGCAGTTGTACGCGGGAGACGATCGGGTTGTCCCGGGCCTCGCCGAACTGGCTGACGGTGTGCACTCACACGGCGCTGCCGTGATGTGCCAGATCACCCACATGGGGCGGAGGACCATCTGGGATGACGGCGACTGGCTCCCGACAATCTCTCCTTCGAGAGTGCGCGAGCCTATGCACCGGAGCTTTCCGAAGGTCATGGAGGATTCCGACATCCGCCGTGTCGTCAGATCCTTTGGTGATGCGGCCGGCAGGGTCAAAACGGCGGGACTCGATGGGGTGGAGGTGATTGCGACAGGCCACCTGGTCGACCAGTTCTGGAGTCCTGCCGTGAACCAGCGGACCGATCGCTACGGCGGGTCGCTGGAAAACAGGATGCGCTTCAGCCTGGAGGTGCTCGAAGCCGTGAGGTCGGCTGTCGGAGACGGGTTCGCTGTGGGAGTTCGAATGACCGGCGACGAGGACCTTGAGGGCGGCCTGACGGCGCCTGACTGTGCGGATATCGCACAACGCCTGGCCCTGACGGGCCTGTTGGACTTCGTGAACGTGATCAGAGGCAACCTGATTACGCACCCGGGCCTGGCCGGAGCCATTCCACCGATCGGGACCCCACTGGCAGAACAGTTGCCGGTGGCCGCCGCCATCAAGGAGGCCGTTGACCTCCCGGTATTCCACGCCGGCCGCATACCCGATGTGGCCACGGCCAGGCATGTCATTGCCGAGGGCATCGTCGACATGGTCGGCATGACCCGTGCCCATATCGCCGACCCACACATAGTCGCCAAGGTGGAACGTGGTGAGGAAAACCGGATCAGGACCTGCGTTGGCGCCTCGTACTGCATCAACCGCCTCTACCTAGCCCAGGAGGCCCTGTGTGTCCAGAACCCGGCAACGGGCAGGGAGGCCACGATCCCCCACCTGACGGTGCCCTCGAGGGCGTCCCCTGAGTCGGTCGTGGTCGTTGGAGCCGGACCAGCCGGCCTCGAGGCCGCGAGGGTCTGTGCCGAGCGCGGCCACGCTGTGACCCTCTTCGAGGCACAGTCTGAGACAGGTGGGCAGGTTCGGCTGGCTGCCCGCGCATCGGACCGCACCCGGGACATGGCCGGAATCGTGGACTGGCTTGATCGGGAGGTTGCCGAAGCCGGCGTGGACGTCAGGCTGAACAGTCCGGTTGCCGCTGAGGATGTCCTTGACTGCGCTCCCGACGTGGTGATCGTGGCCACCGGTGGCTGGCCGGACACCGGCGTGCTGTTGCCCGGTGCAACCGGAGCCGACCTGCTGGTCAGCGTCGCCGAGGTGGTCAGCGGGCACGTAACGGTCGGACCGAGGACCCTGGTGTTTGACGACCACGGAAACCTCCAGGCCCTGTCGTGTGTCGAATACCTGTTAGATCGTGACGCCAAGGTCCAACTCGTAACACCGGACCGCGCTGTCGGGCACGAACTGGATGGCACACTCCATCCTGCCTACCTGGAGCGCTTCCACAACGACGGGGTCGAGATGGTGCCCGACCACCGGCTGGTCGGCGTGTCCAGGTCAGACGGCCGCCTCGAAGCCGTGCTGGCCAACGTCTACACCGGAAGCGAACTGACCTCAATCGTGGACCAGGTGGTTGTCGAGCACGGGGTCGTGCCGATCGACAACCTGTTCTTGGAACTATGCGACCGTTCAGCCAACGGTGGGGAACTGGACGTGGATGCCTTCATAACGGGTCGCCCCCAACCCCGACCCGATGGTCGCTTCAGACTGTTCCGGATAGGCGACGCCGTGGCAGGCCGCGACATCCATGCCGCCATCTACGACGCCCGACGCCTCTGCCAGATTCTCTGAGACGACTCCTGTGGTCAAGTGTCGGTGCGACTGGTCAGCCAGACGCCTCCGAGGAGTACGACACCGCCGGCAACCTGCCATGAGGACAGGGATTCACCCAGCACGAACACACCGAGCAGGGCTGCGACCACCGTCACCAGGTAGGTGACGATCGACATGCGCACGGCCCCGACCCTGCCAATGAGGGTTGCAGCCGCAAGGAAGGCGAGGCCGGTTCCACCGACCCCGACCGCGATGTTCGAGGCGACAGCCCCCCACGCCCATGTGGAAGACATGAGGCCAACGACGCCAAACGGTATTGTTGCAACAGTTGCCACCGCCAGAACACGTGACAGCACCGCTGGTGACCCGTACCTCCTCTGCAACGGGCCGGCAATGTGAGCCGCAACCCCGTAGGAGGTGACCGCCGCGACGACCAGGGCCACCCCCACCGCATTGGTTCCGCCAGTCGTCGCCGTGGGCAGGCCAACAAGGAGGATCCCGACAAGGCCCACCAGAACGCCTGTGATCTGGGTCCTTCCCGTACGGACCCTGAAAAACGCCGCACCGGCGACGACTGTCATAACCGGCATGGCGCTGTTGAGCATCCCTGTGAGCGACGAGTCGATCCACTGCTGGGCCAGAGGAAACATTGTCAGGGGAAATGCCATCCAGGTGATGCCGAGAAGCAGAAGTTGGCCCCTGTCGGAAGGGTCGATCGGCCGGCGGGCGGACGGAAAGGCGAGAACGGCGAACAATCCCATTGAGGGGCGCAGGAACGTCACAAGGCCGGGGTGTTCCACCTCGAGGGCGACATCCATGAAGAGGAACGAGGCGCCCCAGATACCCGCGGCCGACACCAGCAACAGCCAGTCCGCGAGGGTATACGGGCGACCCTCGGCGGACAGGACGGTCTGGTCATTCACGGCAGCACGCTACCGGCCCCCCTGTGGGTGACAGGCCACCAGACGGGCCAGACTGTCACCTGAATCCACCCCGGAAGGCACGCTCGTGAACCGAATGCCGGCAGTTACCTCAATCCTGGCCGCCTGCTCGCTGCTTGGAGTCGCCTGCTCCTCGACCGAGGTAGCGGCGCCCACGGTGGCCGAGCCGACAACGACAACCGTCGCGCCCGCTACCACCACAACAACCACCACAACGACCACGACGACGACCGTTGCACCCACCACGACCACCACGACCACCACGATGACGACCGTTGCACCCACCACGACCACGATCCCGACCGGTGCGATCCTGTCCAGCGAAGTGCTCGACATCGGCTCACTGGGCGTGGCATGGCGTGTCACCTACACCTCGGCCTCAGTTGCCGGCGACCCCATTGAGGTGACCGGGGTCATTGCCGCGCCTGATACCGATGCCACTGCCCCACGGCCGGTTCTCTCCATTGCACATGGAACGACCGGCCTTGCCGACCAGTGCGCCCCATCGGCCTCTTTCCCCGACGCGTTCAGCCTTGCGGCCCTCACGCCGTTCCTGGAACGTGGCTGGGTGGTTACTGCCACCGACTACGAGGGCCTCGGCGGACCGGGCCTGCACGCCTACATCGTCGGTGAGAGCGAAGCGAGGGGTGTGTTCGACATCGTCAGGGCCGCCCGCGACATCGAGGGCGTCGGTGCCGACGGACCACTTGTCGTGTGGGGACACTCTCAGGGCGGGCACGCAGCGATGCACGTCTCCCAGCGGTGGCAGGAGCTCGCACCCGACCTGGATCTCGTCGGGGTGGCCGCCGGAGCGCCTCCGTCGCAACTGGACCTCCTATCAACGTTCCTCCAGGGTTCCGACTTCCAGGGCTACCTCGTAATGGTCAGTGCAGGCCTGGCCGTGTCCTACCCGGAACTGGACCTGAAGGCTGTAACCAACCCCGAGTACCACTACCTGCTGGACGAGCTGGAGAACGGCTGCACCGGACACATCATGGACCTCGTCAACCCGATTCCGTTTGCCGAACTGTTGGCGGTCGCCGACATCTTCGCCATCCCGGAGTGGAACACCCGACTCACCGAGAACGACACGAACCAACTGCCCAATCAGGCTCCGGTGATCATCCTCCACGGTGACCAGGACGAGCAGATCCCGATCATCAGCAGCGAGTTCCTCCTCAGCCAGCTGTGCGGCATGCCCGACCATGCGCCGCTGGAACGACGCGTCTACCCCGGGGCGACCCACTCATCGGCGGTCCTCGACTACTTCGATGACCTGATCGCCTGGCTGGAGGCCAGAGTCGAGGGCGAAGCGGCCGTCGACCAGTGCAGTTCCTGAACTACCGCCCCGACGACGGAAACAGCGCCCGCACAACGACCACGGCGAGCCCGACGCCGACGACCTGCATGACGATGAACATCGGTGCCGACGAGGGCTCGATTCCGGCAAAGGTGTCCGACAGGGTCCGGGCCACGGTCACCGCCGGGTTGGCGAAGCTGGTCGATGAGGTGAAGTAGTAGGCGCCACCGATGTAGGCACCGACGACGTACGGGATCACCGAGAGCCGCGCTGTCCTGACGAGGCTGAACACGACCAGCAGCAGGCCCAGGGTGGCCACGACCTCAGCCAGCCACAGATGCCCTCCGCTGCGTGTCTTCGTGGAGAGGTCCACCCACGCCAGGTCGAACATGAGGTTTGCCAGGACGGTGCCGACGCAGCCGCCGAGCACCTGGGCCGCCAACATCGCCGGAACCTGCCGGCCGCTCCTGAGACCCAGGAGCCACGCCCCGACGGTCACTGCGGGGTTGAAGTCGGCAGAGATCGTGCCGAAGATCGAGATGATCGCCACCAGGACGGCACCTGTGGCCACAGCGTTCTGGAACAGCTGCAGCCCTACGTCTGTTGGACTGAGGCGCTCGGCCATAATCCCGGACCCGACCACGCCGATGAGCAGGAACATGGTGCCCAACCCCTCTGCAAGGAGGGTGCGAGACAGCGGAACCGGCAGATCCTCTGAACTTTCGACCACGCAGTTAATCCTCGGAGTGGAGGAGGCCGTAGACGATCGAGTCCACGAGCGCCTGCCAAGAGGCCTCGATGATGTTCTCGGAGACCCCGATGGTTGTCCAGGTCTGGTCACCGTTGGTCGTGTCGATGAGCACCCGCGTCACCGCGCCGGTGCCCTTGCTGGTCTCGAGCACCCTCACCTTGAAGTCGGTCAAGTGCAGCCGGCCCAGCCCGGGGGTGCTGTTGCCGAGGGCTTCACGGAGGGCTGCGTCGAGGGCGTTGACGGGTCCGTTCCCCGTGCCGGTCGCCTCACGCATGTCGCCACCGACGCTGATGCGTACGGTTGCCTCGGTCTCGACATCGACCGCCACCTCGTTCCATGCCCGGCTCCCACTACCGGAGCGGTGGCCGACCTCAACGCTGAAGGAATCCAGTTCGAAGTAGTCCTGCTGCCATCCACCGGCCGCACGCATCAGAAGCTCCAGCGAGGCGTCGGCCGCCTCGAAGTGGTATCCGGCGTGTTCAAGGACCTTCATGGTCTCGACGATGGCACCCAGGGTCTTCCCATCCAGGTCGAGGCCCAGTTGCCGGGCCTTCAGGTCGATCGTGGATCTTCCCGACATCTCGGAGACGAGGAACCTTGTTCCGTTGCCCACAAGCTCGGGAGCGATGTGCTCGTAGGCATCCGGGCGTCTGGAAATGGCACTGGTGTGCAGGCCGGCCTTGTGCGCGAACGCTGTTGTACCCACGTAGGGCTTTTGGGGGTCGACGGTGAAGTTCACGAGTTCGGCCACGTGGTGGGCCACCGCAGTGAGGTTGGCGATTCCCCCGGCCGGGATCGTCTCGACCCCCATCTTGAGGCTCAGGTTGGCGATGATGGGAACGAGGTCGCAGTTGCCAACCCGTTCGCCGTATCCGTTGATCGTCCCCTGCACCTGGGTGGCTCCGCCCCGGACCCCGGCGATTGCGTTCGCAATGCCACAACCCGTGTCATTGTGGAAGTGGACGCCGATGGCGGTATCTGTTGCGGCGACCACCTCGGACACGATTCTCTCAACGTCGAACGGCAGGCAACCCCCGTTTGTGTCGCACAGGACGAGGCAGTCGGCCCCGGCCTCTGCAGCACCGGCGAGCACCTGCATCGAGTAGTCGGGGTTCGCCTGGTATCCGTCGAAGAAGTGCTCAGCGTCGAAGAACACCGTCAGCCCCCGGCCCTTGAGGAACCTGACCGAGTCGGCGACCATTGCCACGCCCTCGTCGAGCGTTGTCCGGAGTGCTTCTGTGACGTGGTAGTCCCAGGCCTTGCCGACGATGCAGACGACATCGGTGCCCGAGGCCACGAGGTTGGCAAGCGTCGGGTCGTCCTGGGCGTCACCGTTCACACGCCTTGTCGAACCGAATGCAACCAGCTTCGACCGGTTGAGGCGTAGTTCGGTGCGCGCCCTCTCGAAGAACTCGACGTCTTTGGGGTTGGCCCCCGGCCAGCCGCCCTCGATGTAGTGGACGCCGAGCAGGTCCAGCTGTTCCGCGATGCGCAACTTGTCGACGACCGTCAGCGAGATGCCCTCGAGCTGCGCACCATCACGCAGCGTGGTGTCGTAGATGTCGACCGCAGTCGGCAGGTCAGGCGTCGACATGCTCGTTCCACTCTGCGTACTCGGGTCGCTTCCCACGGACGGCCTCGAAGAAGACATCCTGGACGGCCCGGGTGATGGGGCCGGGATCGCCGATGTCACGCTCGTCGACCGAGCGGATCGGAACAACCTCTGCCGCCGTTCCGGAGAGGAATGCCTCGTCGGCCGTATAGAGGTCACTCCGCAACAGGTTCCCCTGCACATACGGGATGCCCAGGTCATCGGCTATCCGGTGGACGGCATCCTGGGTGATTCCCTTGAGGGCGCCAGCGCTGGTCGGTGGCGTGATGATCGTGCCGCCGCTGACCACGAACAGGTTCTCTCCGGTGCACTCGGACACGTTGCCCTGGGGTGACAGCAGGATGGCCTCGTCGTAGCCGGCCTTGATCGCCTGGACCTTGGCCATCTGCGAGTTGATGTAGTGGCCACATCCCTTGGCTGCGGGTGGCATGGCATTGGCATCGTGCCGCTGCCACGACGAGATCATCATGCGCACGCCGTTCCTGATGCCTTCGTCTCCCAGGTAGGAACCCCATGGCCATGTGGCGATGGAGACATCGACGTCACAGGGAATGGGGTTGAGGCCCATCTCGCCGTAGCCGAGGTACGCCAGGGGTCGGATGTAGCACGAAGGCAGGTCGTTGACGCGAACGGTGTCCTTCACCGCCTGGACCAGCTGGTCGACCGTCCATGGAATGTCTATGAACAGGATCTTGGCTGACCTGAAAAAGCGTTCGATGTGGGGCCTCAGCCTGAACACGGCGGGACCGCTGTCGGTCTCGTAAGCCCGGATTCCCTCGAACACCCCGTTGCCGTAGTGGAGCGTGTGGGTAAGCACGTGAATGGTGGCGTCATCCCAGTCGACGAGTTCGCCGTTCATCCAGATCTTGTCTGCCTTCTCTATCGGCATGTTCTTCTACCTCTCCTGCCCTGTCGTGTCGGTGCTGTTGGTTGTGTCGGTTCCCTGGTCAACCCTGTACGCGTTCGGCTATGGCGTCGCCTGTTGCCACCGTGCCGTCCAGTTGGGTGTCGGGGTCGGCACATGCTGCCCGGATCCGCCCAGCCGCAGCATCCTCGCCGAGGAAGTCGAGCATCATGGCTCCTGACAGGATCGCAGCCGTGGGGTTGGCGAGCCCCTTCCCGGCAATATCGGGTGCAGATCCGTGAACCGGCTCAAACATTGACGGACCGGTCCGCTCCGGGTTCAGGTTGGCTGAGGAAGCCAGGCCGATTCCACCTGAGACGGCTCCACCGAGGTCGGTGAGGATGTCGCCGAACAGGTTGTCGGTGACGATCACGTCGTAGCGCTCGGGTGAGTCGACGAAGTAGATGCATGCGGCATCAACGTGGTTGTAGGCGGTCTCAACATCGGGGTAGTCGGCGGCGACCTCTTCGAAGGTGCGTCCCCAGAGGTCGCCTGAGAAGGTGAGCACGTTGGTCTTGTGTACGAGCGTCAGGTGGCCCCGACGTGCACGTGCAAGGTCGAACGCGTAGCGGATGGCACGCTCGACGCCCATCCGGGTGTTGACCGATCCCTGGGTTGCCACCTCGTTGGGGGTTCCCTTCCGGAGAAGGCCGCCCTCTCCGGCATAGGTGCCCTCGGTGTTCTCGCGGACGACCATGAAGTCGATGTCTGAAGGCGGAAGGAGGAACGGCCGCAGGTTCACGTAGAGGTCAAGGTCGAAGCGCATCTTCAACAGGAGGCCGCGCTCGATCACCCCGGGGGGAACCTCTGGTGTCCCGACCGCTCCGAGGAACAGCGCATCGAGGCCACGCCACTCCTCAACCACCTCGTCGGGCAGGACGACGCCGTCGCGCAGGTAGCGGAAGCCGCCCAGGTCGTAGTCGACCGTCTCGATGGCTACGCCGGCGGCGGCAACAACCTTAAGGCCCTCGGCAATGACCTCAGGGCCGATTCCGTCACCACCGATGACGCCTACTCGATATGCCACGCCTATGTGCTCCTTAGTCGTCTCTGTCCAGGGCCGGAAATCGGGCCAATCCGTTCAAAGTGCTCTCTGAGAGCAGCCTGCAACCAAAAAAACGCCCACCGAGGTGGACGGTCCGTGCGCACACCAAACTGGCGTGCGCTACGTAATGGCGATTACCAGATACCTGTGACCCATGGGAACGATCCTACCAAGCATCCCCGGAGCATTATCAACCGACTTTCGTCGGACCGCTGGCTACGCTCCGGGGATGGCCGAGAAGCATCAACTGTCACAGGTTGCGTTTGACCGGTTGGCGGCGGAGTTGACCGACCTGACCACCCGTGGCCGAATTGAGATCGCCCGCAAGATCGAGGTTGCCCGCGAGATGGGCGACCTTTCTGAGAACGGCGACTACCACGCCGCCAAGGAGGAGAAGGGCAAGATGGAAGGTCGCATCATGCACCTCGAGCATCTCCTCGAGAACACCACGATCCTCGACGATGCTCCGACGGGAACCGACACGGTTGTTCCTGGTTGCATCGTGTCGCTCGTCTACGGCGACGACGATGAACCTGAGCGGATGCTGTTCGGTTCCATTGAGGAGCAACATGCCGACGTCGGCGTAGTTTCACCAGGCTCTCCTCTCGGCGAGGTGCTCCTGGGTCGATCGGTGGGCGACGAGATCTCGTTTGAAGCGCCTGGTGGCGAGTTGACCGTACGGATCACCGCCATCGAACACTAGGTGTCGGTCGGGACTGCGGCGGAGCTGCCCGGTTGAATACTCCGCCAGAGCTCCTGTCCGTGGGAGAACCTCCACCGTGGCGGGTCGTCGACCTGCCAGGTCGAGGTCCGCTCAGGCTCCGGGACTCGGGCCAGCCAGACGGTCATGAATCGACCAGGCCCGTCCTGTTGCTGTTCCACGGCTGGACGGTCAGCGCCGACCTCAACTGGGGCGCTGCCTATGCAGAGTTGACCTCCCGCTACCGGGTGCTGGCCTGGGATCAGCGCGGGCACGGTCCAAACGGGCTGAGGCCACGGAGGCGGTTCCGCCTCGAAGACTGTGCCGACGATGCTGCCGCCGTAATGGATGCCGTCGGGGTGGAGCAGGCGGTCGCCGTCGGATACTCGATGGGAGGCGCTGTCGCACAACTGTTGTGGCGTCGCCATCCGCATCTGGTCTCCGGGTTGGCCCTGTGCGCCAGCGCCATGAAGTTCCGCCAGACCGTTGCCGAGTACCGCGACTTCGCCCTGATCCGGCTGGCCTGTCGCCCTGCCGCACTGCTTCCTGAAACCACCTGGCACCTGGCGGAGAGGGTTGCGTCGGTCAGGTCCGGCAGGGCTCAACTGGTTGACCCGGAGTTTGACGACTGGGCGGCCCGAGAGGTCAGGGCCGGTGACATCGGCCAGATTCTGCAGGCCGGTGTGGCTCTGGGTGGGTTCAACTCCAGCAGTTGGGCCGGCAACATCGACGTGCCGACGACCGTGCTGATCGGCGTTGACGACAGCATCGTTCCGACGGCCCGACAACGACAGTTGGCGACGGCCCTTCCCCGGCCACTTGTCGTCGAGTTCTCCGGTGACCATGTCGCACCCGTTGTCCGGGCCGACCACTTCGCAACGCAGTTGACGACCGGCGTGGCATGGTTGCACGGAGGATGAACAGGTGGACGTAGCGGTTTCAGGGTCCTCCGGGCTCATCGGTGGTGCGCTCTGTGACCGGCTTGAAGAGCGTGGCGACACCGTGAGGCGTCTGGTACGTCGACCTGCCGACTCTCCCCGGGAGATCCGCTGGGATCCAGATCGAGGCCTGTTGGATCCAGGGCGCCTCGAGGGCGTCGATGCGGTGGCCCATCTGGCCGGTGCCGGTATCGCCAACCGACGCTGGACCCGGTCGCGGATGGACCTCATCCTCGGCAGCCGAACCCGTGGCACGCACCTCATCTCCTCGGCCATGGCGGAGTCACGCCGGGCCGGAACCGGTCCGGGCATATTGGTAAGCGGTTCAGCAATCGGCTTCTACGGCGACCGGCCCGATGAGCCGCTCGATGAGACAAGTGCCCGTGGCGGCGGTTTCCTGGCCGATGTATGTGTCGCATGGGAGGCCGCCACCAGAACGGCTGAATCAGCAGGTGTCAGGGTCGCACACGCCCGTACCGGAATCGTCCTGTCGTCCAGGGGAGGCCTGTTGGCCGCACAGTTGCCGTTGTTCCGGCTGGGCCTGGGCGGCCCTCTGGGCCCCGGAACGCAGTGGATGAGCTGGGTCTCGTTGAGTGACGAGGTCTCTGCCCTGTGTTGGCTGATCGACAACGAGGTCTGTGGGCCCGCCAACCTGGTCTCTCCCTCGCCGGTTACCAACGCAGGGTTCGCCACCTCGCTGGGTAGCGCCGTCCGGCGCCCCGCCCGCATACGCACTCCGGCACTGGTGCCTTCGATCCCGTTCGGGCGGCGACTGGTCACGGAACTGATGCTGTCCAGCGCTGTCGTGCGCCCCTCCGTGCTCCTTGACGGTGGCTTCTGCTTTTCCAAGCCATCCCTTGATGAGGTGCTCAGGTCGGAACTGGGGGTTCCCTGACTGGCCCGGGTCAGTTGGGCCAGCGTGCGCAACCGTTGCCGGCCCAGATCTGGAGTACCCGCCCGATGTCGTCGGTGTGGGTTGTCACGCCCCTCATCCCATCGCTGACACCGAGGGCATCGATGCTGAACAAACCCGCCGTGTCGCCCTCGACCGGGCTTGTCAGCACCAGCCCGTCTGCGTGGACCGCAACCAGGTCTGTGACCGACGAACCCACCCCGATCCGGTCGAGTGTCCAGAGAGATGTGTGGATGGCGTCGGTTCCCTCAGCAAACCACTGGGTGAAGGTGGCATCGGTTCCGGGTTCTCCGTCGGTCGCGTCGACGTCGCTCAACACCACCTCGAGGTTGGTGAACGTGACCCGCCTGATGAGGTCTCCCGCACACCGCTCATCTGGCATCCAGCCGGTGTCTGCTACAGGTGCACCCACCACTGCCGTGAGCACTGCGACGACCGTGTCGGCGCTGTCACCGAGGCCGACGAGTACCTCGGCTCCTGTCGCGGCATTTGTAACCACACCAGCCGGTGACAACGTCAACACGCCGAGAGGCGGCCTGGTGGTCGTCGTGGGGATAGCGACAGTGGTGGTTGTCACCGGGACGATGGTGGTCGTCGTAAGTGCCGGAGGAAGGGTGGTTGAGGCGACGACCCCCGGAATCACCGTGACGGGTGCCGCTGTGGTAGTGGTTGTGGCTGGCAGCGCAACGGTAGTCGCCTGCAGAGTTGTGGGTGGGTCGGACACGGTCGTTGGGGCCGCCACCTCAGGTTCGTGTACCTGCTCGGGCCCGGAGTCGTCACCCCGAGTAAGGAGGAACGCTGCTCCGAGTGTCAGGCAACCCAGCACAGTGGCAGCCAGGACGAGGCCGGGCCTGAACCGCCTGCGCTCAAGGTCTGGAATGGACGTTTCTTCGAAGACCGAGCGGGGTCCGAGCGACATAACCGATGGCTCCGTCGGGATCCTGGCCGGCTCCCGGGAGACGACCCCGAGGTCCTCACGGGTGACGATCGGCTTGGGTCCGGGGGGACCATCGCCGTGGCGTCTCCAGAACAGTGCACCAAGGGCCCCGGCGAGGTCCGGGTCCATGCCATCGGGGCCATGTGCGGCCATGGCAGACCATGAACGGGTCTCCTCGACGAGCGTGAAGTCGCCCAGGCGTGCACGCCCGGATGCCGCTGCGTAGACGGCTGCCTCGGGGCCTCCGGCGGTGCACACGACCAGCACCTCGTCGGGTACGCGGTCGAGCACTACTATGCAGCGTGCATAGATGTGGGCCAGGAGGTGGGCAATGACGGTTTCGGCCGTGAGGGTCCGGCCCACCGCTTCGATCATCTCGGCATCGAGCAGGCGTCCCACCACGTTGTCGATGGTGCCATCAGGCTCTGACTCCGACCTGTGGAGGGCCTCAAACCCGACCGTGACCGATCCATCTGCAGCCACATGGAGTACGACGGGCATGTGTGCGGCGCGCTTGCCCAGGGCGAGCAGGTCGATGCGCCCGTCGCTGTCGACTGCTGCGTGGGCCAGGTTTGGTCCCAAATGGATGGAGAGAACGGTTGGCATGCTGCTTCGGGTCTGGTTGGCAGTGGTCGTGGTCGTGGTCGTCGACAATAGGGCCTGACAGGGCCAAGCGGCATGACGATGCACGATGTGTCTCAGCCCGGTTCATTCCTCCTCGTGACCATTCCTCGTACATATGGCTCAGCCCCATGGCATCCTTGTTGCCGATGGACCTGCGCCAACTCAACCACCTGCTCGCCGTGACCGACCACCACAGCTTCTCGGCCGCCGCCCGGGTACTCCATACCGTGCAGTCGAACGTCTCGACCCATGTGGCCAAACTGGAAAAGGAACTTGGTGTCACCCTCATTGACAGGGCCACGATGCAGCCCACCCCCGAGGGCCTGGCCGTGATTGGGCGGGCCCGCAGGATCGCCACCGAGATGCAGTCGATCTCCGACGACATCACCTCGATGCACGACGAGGTGGCGGGCCCGGTGAGGATCGGCTGCATTGGCACCACGGCCCGCTGGATCGCCACCCCCCTGCTTCGCCGTATGAAGGAGACCGCTCCTGGCCTCCACCCGATCCTCGTGGACGCCACCACCGCATCGTTGACACCACGGGTCAACACGGGAGACCTGGATCTGGCGGTCGTCAACACCCCGGTCGTTGACGCCGGCCTTGTTACCGAACCCCTCTTCGATGAGGAGCGCATCGTCGTTGCGCCCAACGACCACCCTCTCGCCGAACACGACACGGTCAGCATCACCGACCTGACGGACCACGAGATAATGCTCACGCCGGTGGGTACGCCCTTCCGCGATGCCGTCGACGAGGAACTGGCCCGATCCGGCCTTCGTCTGCGCGCAGCCGCCGAGATTGACGGCCTTCGACTGCTCACTTCACTCGCCTATCAGGGGTATGCGCCTGCCCTGCTACCTGCCAGCGCCGCATCCGGCTATTCAGACGAGATCTGGACGATCATCAGGGTCGACGGCCTGGCCCGGCGATCAGTAGGCCTGACCCGCAGCGCCCGGACCACACCGTCCACACCGGCAAGGGCCGCCCGCGAGGTGCTCCTCAAGGTCATTCGCGAGATCGGACCCCATCAGCCCGGCATCCATGTAACTCTGGGGGCTTCATGAAGACCGTCAACCCCGTACCGAGAACAGAGACCCAACGATGACCGGCGGTACAGACCGGGTCGGTCTGCGCTCGCTCACCGGCGGCACGGTCTCATTCGGAGTCGACGAGGTGCACGGCCGACACGTCGTGCTTGTGGAGATCTCCGGCGAGGACCGTGGCTCCCTCCGCCCTGCCGACGGGGAGAACCTCGCTGTCGCAGCCCGTACGGCCCGTGACCAGCGCCTGCCCCTAGTCTGCTTCGTGGCCTCCAGCGGAGCCGCTGTCGACGAGGGTGTTGGAGCGGTCCACGGCTGGGGCACCGCTGCGAGGGAGTTTGTGGCCTGTTCCGGCGTCGTTCCGATCATCTTCTGCGTCACCGGCCCGACCGTCTCCGGACCGGCCCTGCTGCTGGGGCTTGCCGACATTGTCGTGATGATCGATGACACGTTTGCCTTCGTGAGTGGACCCCGGATGGTCAACCAGTTCACCGGAGAGGAATTCTCCAACGAGGGTCTCGGCGGCTCAACCATGCATGAACGCACGACAGGCGTAGCCCACTTCACCTGCACCGACCGCAACGTCGCCGTCGACCTGATCGGAGAACTCCTCTCCTACCTTCCTGACCACACAGATACTGCTCCGCCGTGCTGGCCGAGCGGAGATCCGGTCGATCGCCCCACCCCGGAGGCCGGCGACCTCATTCCGACCACGACCACCGGCAGCTACGACGTCCGCGACGTGTTGTCGTGTGTCGTCGACGACGGCCACCTGCTCGAACCACGAGAGGGCTGGGCGACGAACCTGGTAACAGCCTTTGCCACGATTGCAGGTAACCCGGTTGGGCTCGTAGCCAACCAGCCCCAGTCCATGGCAGGGACACTCGACATCCCGGCCTCCCAGAAGGGCGCCCGCTTCGTTTCTTTCTGCGACTCCTTCAACCTGCCGTTGGTGACCTTCGTGGACACCTCGGGCTTCTACCCCGGGAAGGACCTCGAGTGGAGGGGCATGATCCGCTACGGCGCCCAGCTGGCGTTCGCCTACGCCAGGGCCACGGTGCCCAGGGTCTGCGTGACCCTCCGAAAGGCCTACGGCGGCGCCTACATAGTCATGGACTCGCGCTACATGGGCAACGATCTGATGCTGGCCTGGCCAACGGCCGAGATCGCGGTAATGGGAGCCAAGGGCGCTGTCGAGATACTCCACCGCGACGCCGACCCCGGAGAGCGGGCAGAGTTGGAGTCGTCGTATGAGGACCGCCTCCTGAACCCCTATGTGGCTGCCGAACGCGGATCGGTCGACAGGGTCATAGAACCTGCCGAAACAAGGTCGGAGTTGGCATCGGCCCTCGAGATACTCGCCGGGAAAAGAGAGAGGATTCCGCGTCGTCGCCACGACAACAGCCCGCTCTGAGGGTCGGATTCCACCAATTCTCCACCTGAGTGCGAACAATCGGTGATCTTCGCTTCAGCCCGACTGCACAGCCGTCCTCCGCCGCAGGTACATTCAAGGGGCCAGGGGGCGTGACGCCCCGAACCTCAAGAAGGGTTGACGTGGGCGAAAGCATCACCATCACCGACAACCGCACCGGCGAGACGATCGAGATCCCCATCGACAGGGGCGGCATCGACGCCAGGGCATGGGGCTCGCTGTTGCCCGGAATCTGGTTCGACGATCCGTCCTTCACCGCAACCTCTGGTGCCGACAGCGCCATCACCTACCTGGACGGTGGCAAGGGCCTTCTCCGCTACCGCGGCTACCCCATCGAGCAGTTGGCCGGCTCAACGAGCTTCCTCGAGGTGGCCTACCTGGTTGTGTTCGGAGAACTGCCGAACCGAACCCAGTTGACGGCATGGTCCGATGAGATCGCCTCCGAGGCACCGATCCACGAGAACTTCCACAAGCGGATCCTCGAGGGATTCCGCGACGATGCCCACGCAATGGGCGTCCTCGTCTCAGGCATCGCAGCCATGTCGACCTTCTGGCCAGACGGCAAGAAGGTCGAAGACCCGGTGTGTCGCCGCACCCAGATGATCCGCCTCATCGCCAAGATGCCCACGCTGGCTGCAAGCGCGTACCGCCGCAGCGTCGGCACCCCCTATGTGCAACCCGACCCCGACCTCGACTACACCGGCAACTTCCTCTCAATGATGTTCTGCCAGAGAGACTGGCCCTACGAGGTCGACCCCATCCTGAAAGACGCCCTTGACCTGCTCTTCGTACTGCACACCGACCACGAACAGAACTGTTCCACCACTGCAGCGAGGGTCGTCGGCAGCGCCCATGCCGACCCGTACCTCACGGTGGCGTCAGCTGCTGCCGCCCTGTCGGGCCCACGCCACGGTGGAGCCAACGAGGCCGTAGTCCGCATGCTCGAGGACATCGGCTCCTACGAGAACGTCGACGACTTCATTGCCGGCGTCAAGGCCGGCGACCAGAAACTCATGGGCTTCGGCCACCGCGTCTACAAGAACTACGACCCGAGGGCACGAATCATCAAGGATGCCGCCCACAAGGTATTTGAGGTGACAGGCCGCAACCCGCTACTCGACATGGCCCTGAAACTCGAAGAGGTTGCCCTTGCCGACGAGTACTTCATCAACCGGAACCTCTACCCGAACGTCGACTTCTACTCGGGCCTCATCTACCAGTCGATGGGGTTCCCGGTCGAGATGTTCACGGTGTTGTTCGCAATAGGGCGGACCCCGGGCTGGCTGGCCCACTGGGACGAACTTCTCGTCAACGAGTCCCGGATCGCCCGCCCACGTCAGACCTACAGCGGCCAGCCGGAACGCACCGTCCCGCACATCGACCAGCGCTGAGCGTCGGCCCTCACCGGCTCCGCTTCAGGTCTGAGTACGGAAGGTCCCTGTCGACACTCGGTTCACGGGGAAGGCCGAGCACCCGCTCACCAACGATGTTTCGCTGCACCTCGTCTGTTCCTCCCCGGATGGACATTGAGGGGGCCGTCATGAAACCGAGGTGGCCCGGGGTGTCAACCAGCATGCCGGCAGCCCCGGCGAGGTTCTTTCCAAGATAGGTGCGGGCCTTGAACGCGGTAACGCTGCGCAACTTGGCTCCGGATCCCTCGGGCCCCGGAGCACCACCCCTGGCCAAATGGGCTGCACGTTCGGTGACGAGTTGATTCACCCGGTGGAGCACGTAGGCCCGCATGGCCTCCTGCCGGGCCACGGGATCAACCAGATGACCTGAATCTCGCCAGGCCTCGAACCAGGAGGGAAGGCCCACCTCGGAGTCGTCACCACCACCGAACGCGCGGCCACCGATGGTCGCCCTCTCATGGGCCAGGGTCTCGACCGTGATCCCCCATCCATCACCCAATTCACCGAGGCGGTTGTCGTCGGCAACCCGCACATCGGTGATGAACACCTCCGTGAAATGCCGGTCTCCGTTCATCTGCTCGAGCGGCCTCACGTCAATGCCTGGTGATGACATGTCAACGGCGAACATTGTGAGTCCCCTGTGCTTGGGAAGAGCCGCATCGGTCCGAGCGACGCACATCCCCCAGGTGGAGTAGGTACCACGAGACGTCCACACCTTGGACCCGTTCAACACCCACTCATCACCGTCGCGTTCAGCCCTCATTCCGGCATTTGCGAGGTCGGAACCGGCGTCCGGCTCGGAGAACATCTGGCACCAGATCTCGGAGCCATCGGCAATCGGCCGCAACCACCGCTGCTGTTGGCCGACAGTACCCCTGGCAAGCAGCACGGGCCCTACGAGGTTCAGCCCGACACCGTACGGGTAGAGGTCGGCCGTCTTGTACCTGCCCAAGGCCTCGGCTATCAGTGCAGCCTCAGCCGGGCTGGCGTCACGGCCACCGTGCTCCGCTGGCCACTCGGGCACCATCCAGCCACCACCCACCAGGGCCTCGAGGTACCTGCGTCCGGCTTCGAGGTCATCACTTCCGGCTCCGAGGACGGTCGAATGGGAGTCAGCAGCAGGCTCTTCCAGCAGGGCGGCGAGTGCCTCATGGATCTGCTCGACGTCGAAGGACATGGATCAAGTCTGCCAAATGATTCGCCGGGTCGGACAAGGCAGTCCCGGCTCGGCCATGATTGCACCATGCATGAGATTCTCCAGGCAGCAACCGAACTGACTGACGACGCGGTCGCCCTCCGCAGGGACATCCACCGCCACCCCGAACTGGGCCTCCACAACCCTGGTACCCAGCAACGGATCATCACCGCGCTGGACGGCCTCCCGCTGGCAGTCACCGAGGGATCAGGTATCACGTCGGTCGTGGCCGACCTCGAGGGGGCATCCGAGGGGCCGACGGTATTGCTCCGCGCTGACACCGACGCTCTCCCGATGACAGAGGACTCCGACGAAGAGTTCTGTTCAACCGAACAGGGCCGGGCACACGCCTGTGGCCACGACGCCCACGTGGCGATGCTGGTAGGGGCAGCCAGGTTGCTGTGCGACAGACGGGATGACATCGCTGGAAACGTCAGGTTCATGTTCCAGCCCGGCGAAGAAGGCGCTGGAGGCGCTGCCGTGATGATCGACGAGGGCGTGCTCGACGGGGTCGACCGGGCATTTGCCCTCCACATCACCCCCAACCTGCCTGTGGGGCACGCCGCCTGTCGACCCGGCCCTCTACTGGCCTCGGCTGACACGTTCCACGTGACCGTCACAGGAAGGGGCGGCCACGCCTCCACCCCCCACTTCTGTGCGGATCCGGTTCCGCCGATGGCCGAGATGATCAGCGCCGCCCAGGCCGTCGTGACCCGTCAGGTCGACGCCTTCAAGCCATCGGTGGTGACCATTACCCACGTGGACGCCGGCACGACCACCAACGTGATTCCCGAGACCGCCTTCTTTGAGGGAACCATCCGTGCCGTGGCAGAGGAGACGAGGAGCCTCGTGGCGGCTGCGCTGGGAACCGCCTGCAGGCACATCGCCGAGGCCCACGGCTGCAGCGTCAACTTCCGCCTGGAGACCGGTTATCCGGTGACGATCAATGACACCGACCAGGCCGCCCGGGTTGCCGACACGTGTGAGGCCACCCTCGGGCCCGGTTCGTTCCTGGCCCTCCCTGCACCGTTCATGGGCGCAGAGGACTTTTCCTACGTGCTCAATAGCGTGCCCGGTGCCATGGCCTTCCTCGGTGTCTGTCCCGACAACATCAGCGACCCACAGACAGCACCGCCCTGCCACTCGAACCGGATGCGCCTGAACGAAGCAGGCCTCGCCCACGGAATCGCCCTGCACACGACCATGGCACTTGGGGCGTAGTCAACCATGGCACCCGTCTACCCCATCGACCTGGACATCGACTTCGCGGCCCTCATGGCCCTCGAGTCACACGGACCTGATGTGTACGTGGGGATCAGCCCCGACTACCCGTGGGGCCGTGTCTACGGCGGCCAGGTGGTGGCACAGGGTCTGCGCGCCGCAGCGGCAACCGTCGACGAGGACCGGCACGTCCACTCGCTCCACGCCTACTTCATCAGGGGAGGAACGAGCAGTGAGCCGATCCGCTACGAGGTGGACAGGATCCGCAACGGCCGTTCGTTCACGACGCGCAGGGTCGTGGCCCGCCAGTCAGAGGGAGCAATCTTGAACCTGTCGTGTTCATTCCAGGTGGTCGAGGACCAGGTAGATGTTCAGGAGTCGATGGCTCCTGGAGACATGGGGTCTGCCGAGGACGGGGCCAACGAGGACTGGGGCCTGCTAGGCCATCGACGGGCCATCCAGGAACCCGGACACTCGGCCAGTTGGCTTCGGATCCTCAGCGACCTGGGTAACGACAGGGTCCTGCATGACTGTGCGCTGGCCTTCCTGTCAGATGACCTCCCCAGCAATGCCTCGGTCAGCTCGCATCCACGGGTAATTGACATAGGCATGGACCGCGAGGAGCGGCACCAGAGCTTCATGGGCGCCAGCCTCGACCACGCCATCTGGTTCCACCGACACGCACCTGCCGACCAGTGGCAACTCCACGACTTCAGGTCCCACGGGCTGACAGGGGGCCGTGGCCTGTCAAGCGGCGAGGTCTTCTCCCTGGACGGCATCCACGTGGCGAGCGTGGCCCAGGAGTTCCTGTTCCGCGAGCTGGCCCGCTGAGCTCGTAGCCCAGGGGGCCGTGAACACCATGGGCAACTGCAGGGCGACCGTTCTGGTCCACTCTCCCGGTTGGGGTCGCCACATGGCTGAACTGGAGGAACGCTTCACCGACGTCAGGTTCGTCCATGTCGACCCGGACGGTGCCGTCCCAGCCGACCTTGCAGGCGAGATTCTGTTTGCCCAGACCTTCCGGCCCAGCAACGTCGCCGACGTGCTCGACCACGGGGTGCGCTGGGTGCACAGCATCGGTCACGGAGTGGACCACCTGCCGCTCGACCTGATGGACGACATGGTGGTCTCGTGTTCACGAGGAGTTTCGGCTGTGCCGATTGCGGAATGGGTGGTGGCGATGATCCTGACAGCCGTCAAGGACCTGCCCGACAGTTGGGCCGACGGGCCTCCCGAGCGCTGGAGTTGGGCGAACCTGGGCTCGCTAGAGGGCCAGACCGTCGCCCTGGTCGGCTTCGGCTCGATCAACCGCGCCGTCTCCGACCGGCTTCTACCCTTCGGAGCCAACCTGGTGGCCGTGCGCCGGTCGGGTGCCGGCACCGACGACAACGGGGTCCAACTGGCTTCGACAATCGCTGATGCGGTCAGAGATGCCGACCACGTTGTGGTGGCGGTTCCGGTGACCGGGGAGACACACCACCTCGTCGACGCAGCCTTCCTGGCAGCAATGAAGCCTGAGGCACACCTCATCAACGTCGCCAGGGGGTCGGTCGTGGACCAAGACGCCCTCCGAGTGGCACTGGATGAGGGCCAGGTCGGCCTGGCTTCTCTGGACGTCTCTGAGCCGGAGCCACTACCGGCTGGTCACTGGCTCTACGGACATCCCGGGGTAAGGCTCAGCCCCCACATCTCGTGGTCTAGCCCAGACGCGATACAACAGCTCTTCGACATGTTCGCCGACAACCTCGAGCGGTGGCTGCGGGGCGACAACCCTGAGGGCATCGTGGACCTGGAAGCCGGCTACTGACCAGTGGGGATGTGACGAATGGAGATGAACAGGTGAACGACCACGTGCGGCCCCGGATGATTCTCGACTGCGACCCGGGTGTCGATGACGCAATCGCCATCATCACAGCCGCCCGGTGGGCTGACCTGGTCGGGATCACGACTGTGGCAGGAAACGTCTCAGGGGCCCAGACATCTGCGAACGCGATGCGCCTCCGTGCCCTCTTGGGCCTTGACGTTCCGATCCACCGGGGAGCCGACGGTCCCATGGCAGGCGACCTGGAAGATGCCAGCCACGTTCACGGCGCCGACGGTCTTGCCGGGGTGGACCTACCCGAACCCGAGGGGAGCCCTGACTCGTCTGACGCCGTCGAATTCCTGGTGGAGACCACCCGGGCAGAAGAAGGCCTCCACCTGGTTCCGATCGGTCCCCTCACCAACATCGCCCTCGCCCTGCAGGCCGACCCCGGTCTTGCTCACCGGGTGACCTCGATAACGCTTATGGGAGGCGGAGCGGGTTCGGGCAACGTCACCGCTGCGGCCGAATTCAACATCTACGTTGATCCCGAGGCGGCCGACATCGTGTTCCGGTCCGGTGGGCCCGTTCACATGATCGGCCTGAACCTCACCAACCAGGTCCGCATGGGCCCTAGCCACGCCACTACATGCCGGGAGATGGGTACACCGGTGGGCAACGTCGTGACACACCTGCTGAACCACCTCATCGACATCCACTTCCAGTGGGAGGGGTCGGACACGAGCGCGATGCACGACCCGAGTGCCATCCTGGCGATCACCCACCCGCACCTGATCGCATCTGAACTCCGAACGGTCGTGGTCGAACTGGATGGAACCCACACCCGCGGCCAAACCCTGGTAGATGAACGGGGTCCCGCTGCTGGTGAGCCCAACTGCAGGGTCGGCTACGGAGTCGACGTGGATTCCGCCGTGGACCTGATCATGACAGCGATCAGGGAGGCCTGAGCCACGCTCACCGCGGCCGGTTCAGGGTGGCGGTCCACTGCCCCTCGACCGGAATGGGACACAGCAGGGAGGTTCCCTCCAGCAACAGCCTCACCACCGCTACAGCGTCGACACCCTCGGGGTGAAGTTCCCAGACCAGGCCGGTCTTGGGATGGTCCTGCTTCAGCACCCAGGCTTCGGGTGCCTCCACCCCACCTGCGATGAGACGATCACCGGCGCCCCGCCCGGTGCCGTGGTCCAGACCGACAGAAACTGCCACCTCGGGCCCGGAAAAGACGAATGTTCCAACTGGCACCTGGGGCCCACGGGCCGAGAACCAGGCGAAGATGCCCGGTACCTCTGTACGGTGCGAGTCGTCGACCACAGGTTCGACGTTGACCCAGGCGTCGGCGCCGGACATTGCCGACCCGATAGCCGCCACCAACTCGGCGTGGTCACCGGCCTGGACATGAAACACCTCGGTTGAGTAGCTGGCCATCTGCTCCTGCCCCGTAGACCTGCCGACGACGCTAACCGCCCGTTGTCAGTCAGCGAGCCCGATACCCATTTCGGCCAGCAACCCGACAACACGTACACGGATTTCGTCGCGGACACCGCGCACCATCGAAAGGCCCTGGCCGGCAGGGTCTGAGATCGGCCAGTCCAGGCAGCGCTTTCCGGGATAGATAGGACAGATGTCGCCGCATCCCATCGAGACTATGAGGTCCACGTCGGCCAGCATCTCCTCGGTCCACCGGTTCGGCTCGGCACCTGAGATGTCGATACCGACCTCGCCCATGGCCTCGACGGCAACCGGGTATACCGACTCAGCAGGCTCGGACCCGGCAGAGTGGACCCTCACGGATCCGCCACCCAGGTGGTGCAGCCATCCGGCGGCCATCTGCGAACGACCTGCGTTGTGGATGCACAGGAAGAGAACTCCGGGCGTGTCGTTCACAGCCGGGACGCTAACCGCCAGCCGACGACGGCTGGCACGATGTCAGGCTCTGGCGTTCTTGAGTTTCTTGAGGCTGCGTGCCCGCTCGCCTGCATCGAGGACGGCCTTGCGAAGGCGGATAACCGCCGGAGTCACCTCTACACACTCATCATCGGCTACGTACTCGAGCGCCTGTTCCAGCGACAGCCGACGTGGGGGTGTCAGCCTGATGGTGTCGTCTGAGGCCGATGCCCGAACGTTTGTGAGTTTCTTCTCTCGGCAGATGTTGACGTCCATGTCCTCGGCCCTCGGGTTCTCGCCGACGATCATGCCTCCATAGACCTTTTCGGTCGGCCCCACGAACAGGGTGGTGCGCTCCTGGAGGGAGGTGATGGCGTATGCGGTCGTCGCCCCCACCCTGTCGGCGACGATGCTGCCGGTCTGGCGAGTCCGCAGTTCTCCCTTCCATGGCTCCCAACCCTCAAAGACATGGTGCAGCAGGCCGGTTCCGCGGGTCTCGGTAAGGAACTCGGTTCGGAACCCGATCAATGCCCTGGCGGGGACCACGTAGTCGAGGCACACCCAACCGGTGCCGTGATTGGTCATGTCCTCCATGCGGGCCTTGCGTTCACCAAGCAACTGGGTAACGGCCCCCATGTGCTCCTCGGGGATGTCCACCGAGAGCCTCTCCATGGGCTCGTTGAGCACGCCGTCTACCTCACGGAGCAGGACCGCCGGCTTACCCACGGTGAGCTCAAAGCCCTCGCGGCGCATCGTCTCCACGAGGATCGCCAACTGCAACTCTCCCCTGCCCTGGACCTCCCAGGTGTCGGGCCTTTCGGTGGGAAGGACCCGGATGGAGACATTGCCGACCAACTCGGCGTCGAGCCTGGCCTTGACCTGGCGTGCGGTCAGCTTGTCACCGTCATTGCCGGCTACCGGCGAGGTGTTGACCCCGATGGCCATGGAGAGGGTCGGCTCATCGACGGTGATCTCGTGCATCGGCCTAGGGTCTTCGGGGTCAGCGAGGGTTTCGCCGATGGTGACGCCCTCTATGCCGGACACGTACACGATCTCACCTGGCCCGGCTTCTTGGACGTCTACCTGGGTCAGCACCTCGGTGACAGAGATTGTGCCGACCCTGGCCGGCTGGATGGACCCGTCGGTTCGGCACCAGGCCACGGCTTCGCCGCGTCGGAGCGTTCCGCTGTCGACCCGGCAAATGGCGATGCGCCCAACGTAGGGGGATGCATCCAGGTTGGTGACGTGGGCACGCAGCGGCTCGTCGGGGTCGTAGGAGGGGGGTGGAACGTGTTCGAGCACGACGTCGAAGAACGGGTCCATGTTGGTTCCGGGAACGTCGGGGTCGTGGGTGGCGATGCCTGAACGGGCATCGGCGTAGACAATCGGAAACTCGATCTGTTCATCGGTCGCATCGAGATCCATGAACAGTTCATAGACCTCATCGACCACCTCGCTGAGGCGTGCATCGGGACGGTCGATCTTGTTGACGACCACAACGATCGTGAGGCCGGCCTCGAGTGCCTTACGCAGTACGAACCTGGTCTGGGGCCGCGGACCCTCGGCGGCATCGACGAGCAGGAGGACCCCGTCGACCATGTTGAGCGCCCGTTCGACCTCGCCGCCGAAGTCGGCGTGGCCGGGGGTGTCGACAATGTTGATCTTGACGTCGCCACGCCTGACGGCCGTGTTCTTAGCAAGGATGGTGATGCCCTTTTCACGTTCCAGGTCCATGGAGTCCATGACCCGTTCGACAACCTGCTCGTTTGCCCGAAAGGCTCCGGACTGGCGCAGGAGAGCGTCGACGAGCGTGGTCTTACCGTGGTCGACGTGCGCGATTACGGCGATGTTGCGAAGATCTGAGCGAATGGCCACCCGGGAACGCTACGGCCCTGCGCTCTCTGGCGTGTGGACATGTGACCGATGGCTTGGGCCGCCCGTTACACCTGGCTGTCTGTCAGCCAGACGTTCCGGGGGTCCAGCCGGTTCCAGCCAACGGTACGCCGGCCATTGCCGCCGCCTCGACGGTGAGGGCAGCGAGGTCCTCGGGCTCCAGGTTGAGGACATGGGACTTGCCGCATGCACGGGCCAGTGTCTGGGCCTCGAGCGTGAGTACCTGGAGGTAGTTGGCGAGGCGCCGCCCCCCGATTACCGGGTCAAGGCGTGAAGATAGTTCCGGATCCTGGGTTGTGATGCCGGCCGGGTCGGTTCCGTCCTGGTAGTCCTCCCAGAAGCCGGCCGCTGAGCCGAGAGCCCTGTACTCGTCGTCGTACGCGGGGTCGTTGTCGCCGATGGCTATCAGGGCTGCGGTTCCGATGGAGACCACATCGGCACCCAGCGCCAATGCCTTGGCTACGTCGGCACCCGACCTGATGCCACCTGCTGCGATGAGCTTGACATCTCTGTGAACCCCGAGTTCACGCAGGGCCCTTACAGCCTCTGGAATTGCGGCCAACGTCGGGATGCCCACGTGCTCGATGAAGACATCCTGGGTGGCGGCGGTTCCACCCTGCATACCATCGACAACAACGGCGTCAGCGCCTGCCTTCACCGCCAACGCAGTGTCGTAGTAGGGCCGGGCCGCTCCCAGCTTCACGTAGACGGGGACCCTCCAGTCAACGATCTCGCGCAACTCCACGATCTTGATGGCTAGGTCGTCGGGACCGGTCCAGTCGGGGTGGCGACAGGCTGACCGCTGGTCGATGCCCTCTGGGAGGGTCCGCATCTCGGCCACCCGTTCGGTGATCTTCTGACCTAGCAGCATGCCTCCCCCACCGGGCTTGGCCCCCTGGCCGACCACGACCTCGATGGCGTCAGCCCTCCGCAGGTCGTCGGGGTTCATTCCGTACCGGGAGGGTAGGTACTGGTAGACCAGCTTCGTGGAATGGCCGCGCTCCTCCTCGGTCATTCCACCGTCGCCAGTGGTGGTGGAGGTCCCGACCGACGAGGCCCCCCTTCCGAGGGCCTCCTTTGCCTGGGCTGAGAGCGAGCCGAAGCTCATTCCGGCGATGGTGACCGGGATGTCGAGGTGGACCGGTCGCTCGGCCCTGCCCTCACCGATGATGACATCGGTGCCGCAGGCCTCGCGGTAGCCCTCGAGCGGGTAGCGGGACATCGATGCTCCAAGGAAGACAAGGTCATCGAGCGTCGGCAGGACCCGCTTGGCCCCCCAGCCGCGGATGCGGTAGATGCCGGTGTTGGCGGCCCGCCTGATCTCGGCGATGGTGTTGCGGTCGAACGAGTATGACTCCCGCTGATGCCAGGTGTCGGAAGTCATCTGGTGCCTCCCGGACCCTCGGCAAGCTCAGCGTCGATGTCGTCGACGTGGAAGCTGTACATCTGTCGTGCCGATCCGTAGCGCCTGAAGTCGCTGGGTGATGCAGCCATGTCGGCTGCTTCGAGTAGGTGCTCGACCGCTGCGAGGTGTTCGGGCCTCATCTCCTTTTCGACACAGTCAGTTCCGAGGGACTCGACCTCGCCGCGCGCGTACAGCACAGCCTCGTAGATGGAGTCACCCAGGTCTGCGCCGGCATCTCCCAGCACGACCAGGTTCCCTGCCTGGGCCATGAACGCTCCCATGTGGCCGATGCTGCCGCCCACGACTATGTCGACGCCCTTCATTGAGATGCCGCACCTGGCTCCGGCGTCTCCCTCGATGACCACCAGGCCGCCGCAACCAGTGGCTGCGGCCGACATCGAGGCGTTACCGGTAGTTCGTACGGTTCCAGACATGATGTTCTCGGCGAGGCCCGGGCCCGAGTTGCCGTTGACGACAACGGTTCCCACCTGGTGCATTCCGGCGCAGTAGTAGCCGACGGAGCCGGCCACCTCAACTGTCACATCGGTCGTTATCCCACATGCGACGGCGTGCGCCCCACGGGGGTTGAGGACGTCGAACCCCCCGCTTTCAGCATCGTGGAGCACCTGGTTGAGTTGGCGAAGTGGAACCTCGACGAGGTCGATGGCTGTACTCATACCGCCAGGCTCCATGTGTAGACCCGTGCCGGCTCGGGCTCCCAGACCTCGGCATCGGCGACTCCGGGAAGGCGTGCGATTGCCCGGTACTCAGACGACATGGCAACCCAGTCGTCGGTCTCGGCAACAACGGCCGGCTTGCACGAGATCGGGTCACGCAGGATTGCGAAGCCGTCGACAGTGCCGATGGCGAAGGTGTAGAAGCCGTCGAGGTCTGTCAGCGCCCGCTTGAGTGCCTGCTCGAGCGAGTCGCCGGAACCCAGCCTCCAGGAGACGTAGCCGGCGGCCACCTCGGAGTCGTTGAGGGTCTGGAAGGACTCGCCGCGCTGCTCGAGGCGGAGGCGCAGCTGGTTGTGGTTCGACAGCGAGCCGTTGTGTACGAGGCAGGTATCGGATCCGGTCGAGAACGGGTGTGAGCCGTTTGCGGTGACAGCGGACTCGGTGGCCATACGGGTGTGTGCCACGGCGTGGGTTCCGGTGCGTGAGGCCAGGCCGTACCGAGCAGCAAGCAGGTCGGGGTCGCCGACTGACTTGTAGAGCTCGATCTGTGAGCCGTAGCTGAGCACCTCAATGTCGACCATGTTGTCGATCAGCCACTGCCGGGCGACACGCCCATCACCGGTTGTCTCGAACACGGCGTGGTCGTGGAGGGGGCGTACCGAGACCTCTGTTGCCAGAACCGCCTCGAGTGCCGTGGCGGTTGCGTTCCAGTCGGGCGGGGGTCCGTCGGCCAGCACGGTTATCCGCGTCGTACTGTCGTTGCCACCGCCAAATGTGGCGACCCCGGCGCTGTCACGGCCCCGGTCGCGGACCTCGTGGATCATGTCGGCCGTCAGGCGGCCCAGTTCTTCGCGATGCGTGAGCGTCTTGAGGAAGAGGCCGACGATGCCACACATGCTGACCCCCCTTTCATGACGGGTCCGGGCGCTGGGTACAGTGAAACGTGTTTGGACGTCTTCTACGCCAGTGAAGACCTTTCACCTATAGTAGTGGCACAATACCGAGAGGTCGACACCCGGTCGCACCTCACAGCACAGGTTTCCCAGGGGGATCCAATGGGCGCACTCGAGGACATCGGGTCAAGGGTCGAAGCTGACGGCGTCGAGTTCATCTACGCCATGTACGTGGAGATGCACGGAAAGCCGTGCGCCAAGCTCGTGCCGGTGAGCGCCCTCGAGGGCCTAATGGCCGACGGCGCAGGATTCGCCGGCTTCGCATCGGGCCCCATGGGACAGGACCCCTCCTGCCCCGACATGATCGCCGTACCTGACCCGGCCACCTACACGCAACTCCCCTGGCAGTCCAACGTGGCCGCAATGCAATGCGACCCGACAGTCGAGGGCGAACTCTGGCCCTACGCACCACGCGTGATCCTGGGCCGGGCCCTCCAGTCCCTGGCCGAACGCAACCTGGTCCTCAAGACCGGCGTGGAGGCCGAGTACTCCCTCGTGACACGCAACGACGACGGCAGCCTCTCCGTGGCCGACGAGCGCGACGTCGACCCACTCCCCTGCTACGACGCAAAGGGCCTGACCCGGATGCTGCCCCACCTCACCGAGGTGTCAAAGAACCTCGACGCCATGGGCTGGGGCAACTACGCAAACGACCACGAGGACGCCAACGGCCAGTTCGAACAGAACTGGCAGTACGCAGATGCAATGACCACGGCGGACCGCCTGATCCTGTTCCGCCTGATGATCCACACAATGGCCCAGCGCGACGGCCGATATGCCACGTTCATGCCCAAGCCATTCGCAGACAAGTCCGGCAACGGCCTGCACGCGCACCTGAGCCTCTGGACCGCCGACACCGACGAACCCCTCTTCATCGGAGGCGATGACGACACCAAGGGCCTCGGCCTCAGCCAACTCGCCTACCAGTTCACCGCCGGGCTCATCGCCCACGCACCGTCCCTCGTGGCGGTGACATGCCCGATCGTGAACTCCTACAAGCGGATGGGCGTGGGCCCCCCCACCTCGGGAGCCACCTGGGCTCCGGTGTATGCAGCATTCGGAGGCAACAACCGCACCCAGATGATCCGGGTACCAGAGCCCGACCGCATCGAGGTCCGCCTCGGCGATGGGGCAGCCAACCCGTACCTGATGTTCGCTGCAATGCTCGCCTGCGGTCTCGACGGGGTCGACAACGAGATGGACCCGGGCGAGCCCAACACCGACAACCTCTATGAGATGTCGCCAGACGAGGTGACTGCCCGCGGAATGGCCGTTCTGCCACCGACGCTGCTCCACGCCGCCGACAACCTTGCCACCAACGACATCCTGGCAGAGGGACTTGGAAGGACCGCCGACGGTCCCTATCGGGACTACTTCGCGAAGATCAAGCGCGAAGAGTTTCTGGCCCACCACCACGAGGTGACAGCCGCCGAGATCGATCGCTACCTCACCCTGTTCTAGGCTGGGACCCTGATAGCGGTGACCGCTGACCACAACGCCCACGAGGTACTCACGGCCGACGAGGTCTGCCGGGTCATAGGTGAACGGGTACGCGAGTTGCGCCTGGGGTTGGGTCTGACAATGGAGACCTTCGCCGGCGATGCCGGCATCTCACTCGGGATGCTCTCCAAGATCGAACATGGCCAGACCTCGCCGAGCCTGTCCACGCTGACCAGCCTCGCCAACGCGGCCGACGTGCCGTTCACGGCATTCTTCCGCGGCCTCGACGAGGAGCACGACGCCGTGATCGTACCCTCCGGCCGAGGGCTCGAGATCGCCCACGAGGGTGGCGGAAGGGGCCGCTCATACAGCGACCTGGGCGCGCTACGGGGCCCGCGCCGCCAGATCGAACCGGTGCTGGTGACGATCACCGAGCCCAACGAGGTGTTCCCGCTGTTCCAGCACGCCGGAGTCGAGTTCATCCACATTCTCGAAGGGACCCTCGAGTACGGATACGGATCCAAGCGCTACACGCTCTCGACCGGTGACACCATGCAACTCCACGGTGAGGTGACCCACGGGCCCACCGTCGTCATCGACCTGCCGATCCGCTTCCTCTCGCTGAAGGTCCACCCGATGCCCGAAGGCTCCCAGTAGCCACAGCCCGCATCCTTCAGAGCCCGTCAGGCTTGGCAGGTTTGACGCTGGTGCTGCGATGATGGAGCCCACAGGCGGGTTCCCGGCCAGGCGTTGACCGCCCGGCGCCAACCGGGAAGGCACCACCGGCAGGGGACAAACCAAGGGAGAAGCATGGATCTGAACGGAAAGACGGTGCTGGTCACCGGCGGAGCCAAGCGGGTCGGCCGCGGTATCACGGTCGCATTCGCCGAGGCCGGCGCCAACGTGGTCATCAACTACAACTCATCGGTCGACGGGGCGAGGAGCACCCTCGAAGAGGTGACGGCGCTCGGCGTCGAGGGCATGACCTTCCAGGCGGATGTGAGCGACGACGACCAGGTCGTGGCAATGGTCGATGCGGCAGCGGAGCGGTTCGGAACCGTCGACGTGTTGGTCAACAACGCATCGGTGTTTCTGTCGGATCCGGTTCCGACCGATGACCTGACCATATGGCGCAGGTGCATCGACATCCTGGTCCACGGTTCGTTCAACTGCGCCAACCGGGTAGCCCCGCTCATGCTTGAACACGGCCGCGGTGTAATCATCGGGATCGGCGACCTCTCCGCATTCGAACCTTGGCCGGCCTTTACCGCTCACGCTGTCGGCAAGGCGGCAATCCTCACGCTGACACGCCAACTGGCACTGGAGTTGGCGCCAACCGTTCGGGCCAACGCCGTGGTGTTCGGACCAGCCCTGCGCCCGGTCGACTACAGCGACGAGAAATACGAGAGAACCGCACAGTCCACGCTGCTGGGCCGCTGGGGCACACCTGGGGAGATGGCCCATGCCGTCCGCTTCATGGCCGAGGCCGACTACATCACCGGCGAGGTCATCACGGTCGATGCCGGCCAGCGCTACGGACACAGGCAGAAGGACCACGGCTGAACCCCGATGGTCGCTGCAGGAATCCATGTGGTTCCACCGATCGCTCCCGCCGATCTGGTGGTGCTGGCCAGGGAGGCCGAGGCCATCGGATACGAGTACTTCTTCCTTGCCGACGAGGGCTTCGAGGTGGACGTGTACGCCTGCCTGGCCCTGGTCGCTGCCGAGACCTCGACAATCCGCCTAGGGGCGATGACCAATGGCTACACACGCCACCCGGCTGTGACCGCCGCCGCCCTGGCGACGCTCAACACGGTCTCTGACGGCAGGGCGCTGGTCACCATGCTGGCCGGCGGATCAATGGTTCTGTCCCCGATGGGCATTCCGAGGGAGCGGCCCTACCTGGTCGTATCGGAAGCCATTCATGTGATGCGCTCACTGTGGAATGGCGAACCGGTGACCTGGTCAGGTTCCGTGTTCAGCCTGGATGCAGCCCAGTTGGGCCTGGGGCCACAGCAGATCCCGGTCTGGCTGGCCTGTCGGGGGCCGATGATGCTGGACCTTGCCGGCCGTAGTGCCGATGGCCTCATCCTGACCGTGAAGCCGGATCTCGGTGGTGCAATCCAGATAGCCGATACCAGCGCATCGTCGACCGGGCGGGCAGCACCCTCGAAGACCTATCTGGGGCGCATCTGCTACCAGCCTGAGATGCTTGCCGACCAGCGCCGCACCCTGCCGTTCGTGCTCATGGACTCGCCGCCGAGGGTGCTCGGGTCCCTGGGCCTCCACGATGACCAGATCAGCCTTGTAACAGAGGCAGCGTCAACCAACCGTCCAGGCCTGATCAGCCACCTCGTCACCGATGACCTGCTCCGCCGCTACCAGGTAGCCGGCACGCCGGCGGAGTGCGCCGGGCAACTCGCTACGTTGGCCGATACACACGACCTGGACAACGTGCTCGTGGATGTGCTGTCACCAGACCTCGGCGAGAACCTGAGGCTGATCAACGAGACCTACCAGATCACTACCGGTGCAGTCGGCACCGCGACAGGAGACCAGAGATGACCAATGAGCGACTCGCCCGGATCTTCGGCGACGACGGCAGGACCGTGATCATCGCTCTGGACCATGGCCTGATCGACGGACCGTGCCCCGGCTTCGAACAGCCGGCCTCCACCATCTCGTCGGTAGTGGCTGGCGGGGCCGACACCATCCTGACCTCCTACGGGATCGCACGGAACTTCGCCGAGGCATTGGACGGCGTTGGCCTGATCCTCCGCAGCGATGGTGCCTCTTCCAACCTGGGTTCACCCAGTACCGGTTCAACGGGTGCGTTCTTCGGCCCCGAGGATGCTCTGCGTGTCGGCGCCGACGCCCTCGTAGTCACCGCCCTCCCCGGTTCAGACAAGGAGGACATGACCCTCGACAACCTTGCCCGCACCGCCTCGGCTGCCCACGCACTGGGCATTCCGATGCTGGGCGAGATGGTCCCTGGCGGCTTCGACAGCCCACCCGAAATGCGTGGCACCGACGCGGTCGCCTTTGCCGCCAGGCTGGGAGCGGAACTGGGAGCCGACTTCATCAAGGCCCCCTACTGCGCGGACTACGCCAGGGTCACGTCTTCCACGTTCGTTCCGGTGGTGATCCTGGGCGGGTCCAAGACCTCCGAGGCCGCAATGCTCACAGACATCCGCTCCGCTCTGGACTCTGGGGCCGCCGGTGTCGCTATCGGGCGCAACGTCTTCCAGGCGCCAGACCCGACCGCCATGACAGCGGCGATAGTGACCCTGGTCCACGACGACGCCTCGGTAGATCAGGCGCTGGCAGTCCTCAACGGCTGACTGGTCTGACAGTGGCCATAGAGGCGGTGCTGGGGCTCGACGTCGGCACCACGACCGTCAAGGCGCTCCTGGTTGACAGGACCGGATCAGTGGTCGGATCAGGTAGTTCCGACCTGATCGCGACCCGCTCGCCTGAAACCGGAGGTGCCGAACAGGATCTGTCAGAGATCTGGGATGCGGTCGTCACTTCTGTTCGACGTGCCACACGGTCATCGGACGACGACATCGCCGTGTCGGGGATCTCGATGGCCGCCCAGAGCGGTTCGGTGTGCCCGGTCGGGAGCGACAACAAGCCCTGTGGTCCGGTGGTCACATGGATGGACTCACGCTCGGCTCAGACCGTCAATTCATGGTCCGATGAGCGGCACCGCAGTGTTCGGGCTCTCAGCGGTTGGCATGCAGGCCCCGGCCAGGGCCTCGCCACGATCGTCTGGCTGCGAACGGACAAACCCGACCTTTTCGGGGCTGCTGAGCGTTTCGCATCGGTCGACGATGCCGTTGGCCACCTCCTCACCGGAAACTGGCTGACAAACCCGTCAAACGCATCGGGAATGCAGCTGATGGACGTGGCGACCTCAGGATGGAGCGATGACCTGCTCTCCATGGCGGGGGTTGAATCGACTCAGCTCTCCCCCATCGTCGGGACCAGCGAGCAGCTGGGAGGCCTGACACCTGCCGCTGGTGACCTGCTAGACCTCAACCCGGGGCTGCCTGTGTTCGTCGGTGGCCACGACCAGACCTGTGCCGCCCTGGCCCTCGGCGTGACCGAGCCGGGTGTGATCCTGCTCTCGGCGGGAACTGCATGGGTGCTGACCACGGTCACCATGAGCGGCGACGTCGCAGGGTTGCCGACCAACATGAACCTGGGCCCACATGCGCTTACAGGCAGGTGGTTGGCCTCAACGAACCTGGGCGGCCTCGGAGTGGGCCTGGCCGACGACGAGGAAGCTCTTCCGATCGCTGTCAACTCGGTGTGCTCGGCGATCCGGTCGATCACCGTCCTCGACGATTTGACAGGCATCAGGGTCATCGGTGGTGGCACGAGGGACAACCGGCTGGTAGCACTACTTTGCGACGGTGCGGGCCTACCCGTTGAGGCCTTTAGCGACCTGAGTTGGCCCGGCATGGGCGCTGCCCGTATTGCAGCGACCGCAATCGGATGGCCTCAATTGACAGCTCCAGCCCGAGGAGACGAAACCAAATGAACCGACCGGTTGTTGCCGTGACGATCGGCAGGTCCCACTACGAGCGGATGTTCAGCGAAGGAGCCTGGGAATCCCTGGATGGCTTCGCCGAGGTCGTCCACCACGACGGCCCCGAGCCCGCCGACAGGGGTCAACTCAAGGTCGTGCTGGCTGGCGCTGATGCCTGCATCACCAGTTGGGGGGTGGCACAACTGGACGCTGGTGTCCTGGCTGCGGCTCCCGGCCTGAGGGCCATGGCCCACATGGGCAGCAGCGTCAAGCGGTTCATCTCTGACGGCTTCTGGCCGAGGGGTATCCGCCTCACCAGTGCCGGCGTGATGCTGGCAAGGGACGTCGCCGAGACCACGCTTGGGTTGATGATCGTGGGACGTAAGAGCATCTGGCCCCTTGCCCAACATGTAAGTGAGGGAGGGTGGCGAGACAGCCCCAACTGGGACGACTGGAAGCCTGGTGAGATGACCGGTGCGACCATCGGCCTGGTCGGTGCCAGCAACGTGGGCCGCCACGTGATCGAGTTGCTGGCCCCCTTCGACTGCGAGGTTCTGGTATCTGATCCGTTCCTCGACACCGACAAGGCCCAGTCGCTCGGGGTGTCGCTCGTTGACCTGGATGAGTTGATGGAGCGTTCCAACGTGGTGTCGCTGCACTGCCCCGAGAATGAGCACACCCGCCACATGATCGGTTCCCACAACCTGCCGTCAATGCGCGACGGTGCGTTGCTCATCAACACGGCGCGGGGAGGCCTCATCGACGAGGACGCCCTCGCCGTCGAATTGGAGACCGGGCGACTCTTCGCCTTCCTGGATGTGACCGATCCAGAGCCTCCGGCGCCTAACAGCCCACTCCGCAGCCTCGACAACGTGGCGGTTACACCCCACATCGCCGGCTGCATCCAGAACTGCACCCGAATGGGCGAGACAGCGGTTGAGGACCTTCGGCGGTTCTTCGCAGGCGAACCGGCCATCTACGAAATAACCGAGGACATGCTGGACAGGATCGCATGACCCGCTTCATGTTGACCGTCCACGTCCTTGCCGCCACCGTGTGGGCCGGGGGCCACCTGGTGCTGTCGCTGAGCATCCTTCCGAAGGCACTCCGGGCGGAAGACCCGAGAATCGTCCACGACTTCGAATCCGTCTATGAGCGTGTCGGCCTGCCGGCGCTCCTCATCCAGGTCGTCACGGGCATCTGGCTGGCTTGGCGCCTGATCCCCGATGTCGGAGCGTGGCTCTCGTTCGGTTCCCCGATCGCCACCACGATCGGCGTCAAGTTGATCCTGCTGGCAGTCACCCTGGCACTGGCGGTGCATGCACGGTTGCGCCTGATTCCCCGACTTGATGAGGGAACGCTCAGGCCGCTCGCGTTCCACATCATCGCCATCACGGTTGTTGCGGTGCTCATGGTCGTTGCAGGCGTGGGCTTCCGCACCGGCGGGGTGTTCTGAGCAGGTGCCAGACGAATGCACCGGCCACCGTGGTGGGCCGTGAGGGACTTGAACCCCCGACCCCCTGCGCGTCATGCAGGTGCTCTAGCCAACTGAGCTAACGGCTGCTGTCAGCAAATCCCTCTGTTTGTCCAGTTCAGAGGTTCTTTTCGGGCGGACAACCCGTCGGCACCAAACAGGTGCCGTACACGGGTTGGACGTCCAAGTGGCGAGCAATTGGCGAGCACACCAAAGGACTGGACACATGGCACGGCGCACAACGAGACGTCTTGGAGACGGCTCAATCTTCTACGACAAGGCAAGACGCAGATGGGTAGCGATGGTCTCGCTGCCCACAACGGACGGAACAAGGCGGCGACTACGCCGCACCTTCCCCACAAGAGACGAAGCCGAAGCGTTCCTGGGTGAGCGGGGCACGCCGTTGTTCAGCCTGTCGGCTGATGTGACGGTGGCTGACCTGTTGGATGGTTGGCAGGACTGGGTGCGACGCAAGGCAGACGCAGGACAGTTGGCGGTGTCCACCGTCGAACTGTACGAGCTGTGTGTACGCCACCTCAGAACAGGGCTGGGTGCACGGCGTGCGGTTGACGTCAGTGTCGATGAGTTGGAGCGGTTCCTGGCCTGCCAGTCGGAGCGACTGTCGGGGCGGTATGTGGTGATGCAGCGCAACGTGCTCGATCAGGCGTACAGGTGGGCGCAACGCAACCGCCTGCTGACCTGGAACCCCGCTCAGCTGTCCACCTGCCCTGCACAGTTGGACCACAAGCCAGGCGTCGCACTGACTGCCTCACAGGCCCAACGCCTGTTGGAAGCGTCTGCAGGTGACAGGTTGCATGCCTTGTGGGCGGTGATGCTCGGCGTCGGACTGCGCCCAGGGGAGGCCATGGCGTTGACATGGCCGTGCGTGGACCTGGACTCGGATCCTGGGGTGCTGCACGTCCGCCACTACTTACGGCGGGGTGCGGAGGGGGTGTTTCTGGGTGCGCCGAAGACGGCGCAGAGTGCCCGTTCGTTGGACATGCCGACGTTCGTTTCGGATGCCCTGAGGGCACATTCGGAGGGCTGTGAGACGCCCCCTGAGGGCGTGTGGCGAGACCTGGTGTTCCACACGGGTGCAGGTACCCCGCACGGTCACAGGAACCTGAGACGCGCGCTGAGGCGCCTCTGCGAGGACGCTGATCTACCTGTTCTGACGTTGTATGACCTGCGTCGTACGGCGGGGAGTTTGCTGGTGGATGCGGGTGTCCATTTGGAGTGTGTAGCGGACCTGTTGGGGCATTCGAGTGTGGCGACGACGCGGCGGCATTATGTGAGGGCGGTGCGTCCGACGGTGCCGCATGCGGTCGGGTTGGATGCCGTTCTCAGGTCAGGGTGATGCTCGCATCCCGCTCATAGATGCGGTTCGGCCAAACCGGTTCAGACTTCTAGGGCTACCGTCTGGTCGTGGAGCGCCTACTCGCTGACGTCGTGATGGCCACCCACTTCGGCTATCTGGCCTACCTCGTCGTTGGCGGCTTCCTGGCCTGGCGGTGGCGGAGGGCCATCTACCCGCACCTCGCCGCCGTGGCTTGGGCTCTGGGGATCGTCCTGGTCGGATTTCCTTGCCCGCTCACCTCCATCGAGCGTCGGGTGAGGGACGAAGCGGGCGACTTCGGGTTCATCGACCGCTACCTGGAGGAGGTCGTCTACCCCGAGGAGTTCACGACCGTCCTGCGCCTGGCCGTGGCCGCAGTGGTCACCGTTGCCTACTTGGGCTGGTTCCAGCGGCGTGGTTCGCGAACCGAATCGGCCGACAGGGTGAACCCGCACGCTGTCCTCAGGTCAAAATGAGCCCCTCCCCCTGAGGGGGGTGGGGTGAGGTACGAACCCCTAGGTGTAGATCCGCGCAGGTAGTCAGGGGGTTCTGAGCCGACTGGTGTTTCAGTCGGCTTCGAGAAGTTTCGCCTTCTGCTCCTCGAACTCCGCCTCGGTCAGGATCCCCGAATCCTTTAGCTCAGACAACTTCTTCAACTCGTCTGCCATCGATCCTTGTTGCACAACCTTCATTACGAGCGCTAGAGGCCCGAGGTACCACTTCATGTCCATCGTCTTTCTGAGTGCCTGCTCAGGTCGTTAGCGTAGATGGTTAGGAGGCGGCGTAGCGCTTGCCTCCCCACCCCGATGCACCCCTCCCCTGAGGGAGCGGGGGCGACATCGGAGCCCTAGGTGTAGATACGCGTTCTAGATACACGTTCCTAGTGCGCCTACTTTTCGGCATCTCACAGCAGTTGGTTTGTTTCGGCCCGCTTCAACGTTGATGGCGTGGGTGGTACGCGAAGCGGGATCAAGCGGCAGGCAACGGTGCGGATCGTGTTCAGGTCCGCAGGTGTGGCAGAGTGGGTAGGTGGGAATCTGGGAGCTGCTCGGCGGTTTCATTCTCATTGCGATCGGCGGAACTATCGGTGGTGCTCTTGGTTTCGGTGGGGGAATTGTGATCATTCCGTTCTTGATACTGATTAATCCAGATTTCGTCCCAGTACCGATTGTGCTCATGACACCTGTCTTTACGGGTCTGGTTGCGTTTAGAGAGTGGAGGTGGGTAGACCTCTCCGTCCTGAAGTGGATATCAATTGGTTTTGTCCCTGCGTTGGCAGTTGGCTCGTTCACCCTCATTGCCACCAGCACGGAAACATTGGGTGTCCTTATCAGCCTGTTGCTGCTAGCCGTCATCGGGATGCAAATAGCCCGCCCACAACTGAAGCACACAACTTCGACACTCGTGTTCGGCGGCGTCTTAGGCGGATTCATGGCCAACACGGTGGGCATACCCACCGTCGGGTTGGCGCTAGCGATGAGCAATTTTAAAGGTCCAACCTTTCGGTCCACCCTAAACACTTGCGCGACCGTGCTGACGATGATCTCTATCGTCGTGCTCGCCTCGACAAATCAGATCAATCGCACCGACCTGATCACAGCGACCGTCCTGATGCTCGGATCAACAGTCGGTTTCTTTCTCAGTGGGCCTGCCCGTCATATCGTGGACCGAAGGGGAATTTCCCAGTTGGTCTACGCGGTATCTGCGCTGGGTGCAGCCAGCCTGCTGATTCGATCTGTGACTTGATCGCCATTGCTGCGTTGGGATTGGGTGACGACAGGAGCCCCCAGGTGTAGATACGTGTTCAAGCCTGCCGGTTTGGCATAGTGGCTCTGTGGGTATCTGGGAGCTGATCGGGGGCTTTGCTCTCATTGTGGTTGGCGGAACAATAACTGGTGCACTTGGCTTCGGCGGGGGGATGTTGATCGTTCCGTTCTTGATCCTGATCAATCCAGATTTCGTTCCAGTTCCCCTCGTGCTTATGACTCCTGCCTTCACGACTCTCATGGCGTGGAGAGAGCGGAGATCAATAGACCTCTCCGTTCTTAAATGGACATCGGTTGGTTTCATCCCTGCGTTAGCAGTTGGCTCGTTCACCCTCATTGCCGCCAGCACGGAAACATTGGGTGTCGTTATCAGCCTGTTGTTACTAGTTGTCATAGGGATGCAAATAGCCCGCCCGCAACTGCGGCATACCACTTCGACACTCGTGTTCGGTGGCGTATTGGGCGGATTCATGGCCAACACGGTGGGTATACCCACCGTCGGGTTGGCACTCGCGATGAGCGGTTTTGACGGCCCGAAGCTGAGATCTACCTTGAACACCTGCGCTGCCGTGCTGACGATGATCTCGATCGCTGTGCTCGTCTCTGCGAATCAAGTCGGTCGCTCCGATCTGGTCGCAGCGGCCGTCCTCACACCCGCAGGAACAGCTGGGTTCTTTCTAAGCGGACCTATTCGCCATGTAGTGGACCGACGAGGAATCACTCAGATGGTCTACGCGGCGACTGCAATAGGTGCGCTCAACCTGCTGATTCGATCCGTGACCTGATCACTATTGTTGTCTTGGGATTGGGCGACATCGGAGCCCCCAGGTGTAGATACGCGCAGGCAAAGACTTACTGCCAGTTGCGGCTCAGTTCTTCTCGGTACCGCTCCTTACTGATGTAGTGGGCGTAGTGCGTGATCGGCACTATTCGATGCTTGTCTCCAAGGTTCCTCGCCAAGATGGAGTAGGCGGCCTTCCCGAAGGCAATGATCGTCGGATCGGTGGAACCGAGGTCATCGAGTTCTTCACGGAACGTTTCTAGGTTCGCTTGTTCGAACGGCTTGTTGTCTCGTAGGTACTTGACGACCTTCGCTGACGACGGTTCATTGAGGTCCTTGATGACGTCAGTCATGTAACCGCCCCACCAAGGCGAACCTCGTAGAGCGTAGCGAATCCTGTAGTCGGTGGCCTCAGGTCTCAGATCATGGAAATTCGCGAGAGGAGCCCTGAGTAAGCCTCGAGAGATGTTGAGTCCGACGAAGACGATGTTTGGTTTCAGTTCGTCGAGGAAGCCAGTGCCCTCGAAGACGCTTAGGTCTCCAACGTTGCTCTTGGGTGAGTCCCCTTCTTCGGCCCAGATAGCCCAACTTGTCCAATGCCCGTACTTGGCTTTGAGAAGTTCAAAGTGGGCTCGATCCATCAGGAGCGCTTTCTCACAGTTTGAGTTTGTCACCCCTCCCCTGAGGGGGGCGGGGGCGACATCGGAGCCCCTAGGTGTAGATACGCGAACCTGAGATCCTCCTTGACGCATGTCTAGGGACAGACGCCTTCTTCGCTTGGTTCGTGGTAAGTGGTCTTGCTCAGCAGATCAGAG
>Ga0208274_1000039_pt1 | contig 71549 bp, 60 predicted proteins | sample ETNtaG_22_FD_185755 | JGI IMG/M metagenome (GOLD analysis project Ga0208274, IMG submission 185755) | Marine microbial and viral communities from oxygen minimum zone, Eastern Pacific Ocean - ETNP201306SV43 (SPAdes) (version 2) | ecosystem: Environmental > Aquatic > Marine > Oceanic ... | reverse complement strand
TTTTTCGTTATGTTTCCAGTAGTGCAATTAACTTTTGGCAACCACTCGGTATGCCAGCGATTCTCTATACCATTTCGCCAGTTTTCCGCTATAATTATCAATTCTTTTGTGATTTGAGGATATTGTTTGTTTAAATTTTTTGATTCTGCCATATCATTTTCAAGATCAGACAGATGTACATTATCATCTGATGGAACACCCTCTTGTAAATACCCATTCAACACTAATTTCCATTTTCCTTTTCTTATCGCTGTCTGTTCATTCATTTCCCAAAATAAGCTATCATGAGGTGATTTTTCTCCTTCAATCACCATTGGTAAAATATTTTTTCCATCTAATTCATATTGATTCAAATCAACACCTGCAGCCGTTAAAAAAGTTGGGAAAATATCCATAGCAACTCCAGGCTCATTTAATACTTGCCCTGATGGAATATTTTTTGGCCAATTTATAATTGCTGGTGACCTTACACCTCCCTCAAATAAACTGAATTTATGTCCTTTTAATTTTCCTGTTGAACCACCATAATAAGGATCTAGATTTCCATCTAACCAATTTCGACTCTCTCTTGAAGGTCCATTATCACTTTGAAAAAATGTGATTGTGTTATCAAATAAGTCATGTTTTTTTAATTCATCGATAATTTTACCCACACTATCATCCATCGCCGATAACATGGCAGCCATAATTTTTCTATCCCATTTTAAATTTGGAAATCTTTCAAGATATTTTTCTGGAGCGTGCATTGGATAATGAGGAGCATTATATGGAATATATAGAAGAAATGGTTTATCTAATTCTATAGAGCGACGTATATATTTTATAGCATATTCAGTTATCAATTCTGTAAAGTACTCACCATTGCGTAGAATTTCTTCACCATTTTCCCATAAATCATGATATTGCGCCTTACCATCTCTATTCATTTCCCAGTAGTATATATGAGAATAATAATCAATACATCCTGCCATAAAACCAAACCAATCGGTGAATCCATGATCATGCGGACGTGATCCTTCTGCAAGTCCTAAATGCCATTTACCAGACATGGCAGTGTAATATCCTGATTTTTTTAAAACACTCGCAATTGTAGGAACTTCTGTAGGTAATCCTGTTGCAGTACGATGACCATCTAAAATCGCACGCACTCCAGCATTACCAGGATACCTGCCAGTTAATAATGATGCTCTTGAAGGAGAACATACAGGTGAATTAGAATACCAATCAGTGAATCTAACTCCGCTCTCGGCCATTTGATCTAAATTAGGAGTACTAAAATCAGTCGCTCCCATACAAGAAAGGTCGCCATAACCCTGATCATCAGTTAAAAAAATAATGAAATTTGGTTTACTCATTTTATTTGTAATAGTCTTCCTTAAGTTGATGTAAAATTTAGTATAAACTTACTTTAGTATGTTTGAAGCGTTTAAACGACGGTTCATCCAGTAAGCCAATTTTTTCGATGTCTATTGACTTGATACCCATATCTAATGCTGGAGAGTCAGACCTTAAACGTATATCGCCTTTTTCCAAATCAACAAAAAGCGGATTTGAAAACTGTCCGTGTTTTTCATGCCCCGCAGCTTGAATCCTGGCAAAATCATCTCTTCCGCTGGATTCATCCGGGGAATAAAATAAATTATTATCAGGCCGGGCAAGATCCAGTAAACGTGCCAGCTTACTTTCTGAGTTTGTGCTATAGAAAGCAATTTTATTACCCGTTGAATAAACGATATTATGTTCCACGCGGGCGCCAACGGCAGTTTCCGGGCGAATAGAAAGTCCACCACCGATGATCACATTATTGAGAATGTAATTGGTATGCTTGAGTTTGATACCACCACCAAATATGATATTCTCTTCAACGAAAGATTCTTCCTGATCATCATCGAAACGAATTTCATTGGCCGCATTTGTACTTTTATATATCAGATTGCGCCGAATAATATTCCCAGTCCCGGCACAGGATAGATATATAGCGTTACCATCTCCCAGAGTCTCCATCACATTATGAAACTCATTATCCTGAACAACATTGTTCCGGGCGTGGGCAAAGACTAATGCTTCAGCTGCCGTTTGTGGTTCACCTACCTCCTCCCAGCGAATGACCTGCATATTTTCACGAATCGTTTGTGGGATGATGTAACCTTTCCATTTCACTGGATCCATAATCCCAAAATAGCGCGGGCGAACCCCACTCAAGACAACCGCATCATAAGGAAGATCGTGTATATAATTATTCAAAATACGATTTTCACCACTCTGCCAGATAAAGACGGCAGGACTATGCCAGAATAATTGACCAATATGATGAATCTCGTTATTTTGGACTAAATGCCGTTTGTTTACATCTTTGTTTCCCGGACCGTACCCACATAACAGGACTCCTGTACCACCCAGATTAAATATCTTATTGTTAGTGATTTCAATATCTTTTCCATACAGGTCGATCCGAATTCCGCTACCGCCACTATTACGCAAATCACAGTTGGTAACAGCACAATCCATAGCTCCCCGGAAACGCACCAGGGCATTATCCTTATCGAACATATCCCAGTCATGCTGGATGCCACGATCTTCTACTGTCCAGACATCCCGATCACCACCGGTAAATGTCAAACCATCAAATATTAACCCCCGCACCGGCACATCACCTTCAACGACGTCAACATTTTTACCCTCAACCAGTACCAATTCACGGACTACCGGTGCAGATATATTATCACCCGGCTTTCCGCTTTCCGGCCAGTAGTATAATTTACCTGTCTTGGAATTCAATACCCATTCACCCGGTTTATCCAATGCTTCAAGAACATTTTCGACCCAGCAGGTTTCATCCCAGTCTTTTTTGACCACTTTGCATAATCTATAAGTGCCGGGGATACTTGTGGTGGCAATACCATTTTGTTCATCTACTTTTTCTATCGGAAGATAATTCACCAACCATTGATGAGTAGGACGGATAAAAATCTCCACATCTTCAAGATTGTCCCAGTTGCGCAGTTTTCCCTCCGGAAAACCAAGTGTATTCATTTCCTGCCAACGATGAGCTAAGGAAGGCGCAGGACATTCCATGGTGGGGACAAATCCTGCCGAACGTGCCCGGGAGAGCATTTTCTCACCGTCAAACAAAGTCCTGAATTGCCAGTTCTTTGCACTCTCAATGTCTGCAACCCAGACATTTCCTTGCGCTACAATTGGTAACTCTGATGAGAAAGAAGTCAATTTTTCCCAGCCGGAAATCAATTTCCCGGAAGTAATTATTGGTTTCTCATTCTGATATGCCTGATACCGTACATTATATCCTTCGGGAGCTGAATCTTCCAGACCAAATACAAGTGTCTCTTCCAAACGGTATACACCACCGCGAAGGGAAACGGTAATATTACCCTGGTAACTATCAGCAATTTTTTTTCTGACTGTATTGCGGGCATGAATGATTGTGGCAAAGGGCGCATCAATCGTGCCTGTATTGGAATCAGAACCATCAGTGGCAACATACAGTTCCATTCCTTCAATCTGACAACTTAGTAATAACAGGCTTATTCCAAAAAAGGTGTTTTGCTTGATTTTTATCATCTTAAAATGTTTATTTATATTTGGTACCTGGTTTGAAAACTTTCAAACTTGCCAAAGCAGTGTATCGGCGATGCCAGAATTGCAGTACCAAAACCGACAGTTTTCAGAAATAAGCGTTCGGTTAAAGCGATTGTCATTTTTTCCTTTTTCATATTGACCTATTCATTAAATTGTGGAAGATTAGTCAGAACTGATAAAACGTCTTGTACGAATATTATTGATTATTAAGTATGTTTAGTATACTATAATAATACTGTGGTATCCAAGATATGATTTCTATCACAAAGCAGAAAACCTTTCAATTGAAGACAGAAGAAGTCTTATGGCACATTCATCTTCAAACACAACATCAGTGTATACTCATCCGAATTTGGAGCTCGCAAGGGAATACATAAATAAATTACCAACCTATTCCAGTGGAAAAAAACGTGACCAAAGTGTGACCAAATTGGTAATAAGTGAGTACATTTGAGTACATTTAACTGCACTCAAAGTCACCAATAATTAAGGAGGATTATCGTCGGTAAATGTCAGTATATTAACATTTTCAGACGTTTTTAAATGGCGGGAACGCCTGGGAATCGAACCCAGCTCCCGGCTCACACCGGGACAACGGTTTTGAAGACCGCGACGGGCACCAGCCTCGCAATCATCCCCAAATTTTGTTTGTCAAAAAAACAGCTTAAAACTAATTTTCAGGTTTTTTCAGCACCCTGAAATCTAATCCGAATTTATCCTTTAACTCAATTCCAACCTGATTGGCATCTTCCCGGGAAACATACCGCACAACTCGAACTACATAAAGCCTTTGCCTGTTTGCCATTATTTCATCCATTGTGACCTTATATCCATTTTGGTTGAGGTTCATTTTCAAACGCCGGGCATTACTATACTTTTTAAAAGCACCCACCTGGACCACCCAGGGGCCCGACCCGGCTATAGGACGGCCAACCGGTTCTTTGATTAAAACTTTGGGTTGAGTTTTTACTACTTTTTTCATGGCGGTTATTCCATAACGGCCAATATCAAGGTCCGGATACTTTTGTTTGAAAATCGGGAGGTAATGCCTGGAGCTGTCCACTTCACCGGTGGCATCATAACTCTTCACCATGAGGTCTGCCGCACGCTGGATATGCTCAGAATTCGGATAGTTCATTGGTACTGATCGTAATTGAACACTTGCCTGGCTGTAAAGCCCACGGGCATACAGGTATTCTCCCTCTTTCATGGCAGCGTCATCAGCGTAGGGTGAATCTGGAAATTTTTCGGTTAAAGATCGATATTGTTGGATGGCTGATTCTCCATCCACAGTCATCAATGCTTTCAGAAATAGCACTCCCGGATCATTGGGGAATTTGGATAACAAACCAGGTAAAGTATTTCGAACTTCACCAATTCTGCCCGCCCGGACAAGGGATAAATATTTGTCAACATTCTGAGCTACTAATTGAGTAAAAATAAAAAAAATCAGTATCAACCATTTATGTCTCATGTTCCATCATTCTTTTCCGTCAAGATATCAATCATTATATCTATTTGATGACCCAATTCACTGGGAGTGACTTGATGGAGTGACAATTTTAATTTCATCAGCCGGGCATGCAAAGAATCATTATTTTGAGCAAGGGCTCCTTCCACCAAATTTAAAGCACTCTCATTCTCTCCTTTTTCCTCCAGGACATTCGCCAGTTTTGTGAGGGCTTCCAAGTTTGCCGGATCCTTTTCAATGACTTTCTGGTAGAAATTTTCTACTTCGCTGAAACGTCCTAAATCAAACAAAGCAGATTCGATTTTGATATACACCCGGGAACTCTCTGCAGGTGTGAGGAAAGCAAAGCGCTCCCAGTTCTCAATCGCTTTAACCAGATCCCTTTCCAGCGCGTACAGATCTCCAAGACGAAGGTAAGGCAGTCCAAGATCAGGAGCAATTTTAATTGCTTTTTTAAAAGCAGCAAAAGCCCCTTCTCTGTCCCCTCCCTCCAGTTTATCCATGCCTTCATAAACTTGGAATTTCCCGAGTTGGGATTTGTCCTGAATATTCCGAATTTTCTGGATCATTTTTACCAGCTTTACAGCCTGATCCCAAGTCCGTTCCTTTTCCGCAATTTCAAGAAGGAACTCCAAAGCCCAGAGGTTCCTGCGATCAACTCTCAAAAGCTGCTCCGCTTCCCGCTTCGCCAGGTTCTGATCACCTGCTTGGTGGTAATCCAGCGCCAATGCTTTATGTAATTCTATTTTGAATTGTTCCGATAGTCCGGGTCGGACTGTTAAGGATTGGTGGATCTTCACTGCCTGTTGTGGATTTTCTTCCCTCATTATATTGCCAAGTTGAAGATAGGCATCCACATGATCTGAATCCTGTTTGACTACAGTACGGAGCAATCTGACAGCATTCCCTTTTTCACCACGGACCATGGCATTTAAGGCATCTGTGTAAACGGAGTCAGTACGGTGTTTTTTAGAAGGTTTTAAAAAATAATACGCAGCAAACCCGCCACAAACCAAAATGGCAATGAGTATAGAAAAGGTCAAGATATCCAAGATCAATTCTCTCCATTCTCGCCTTCATAAATTCCTTCATCGATAGCTACGTTCCGAAGATCATTCAGCTCATCGGATATTCTGCGATTCTTTAGCTTTAATGATCGGATTTCAGCCTTGGCTGAAAATATCGAAGCAACGATGATACCATATCCAACTAGCATTCCCACTGCAAGAGAACCAAGCATGACAAGAGCGATGCTCACATTTTCAAATTCATTGAAAATCAAATTCACCGTAACCTCAGCAGAATTTTTCAAAAGGAAAAATAAAAGCAGTAAAAGAACAATTAATCCGATAAATATCTTGAGTAGTTTCATAATAATACCTCTTCTGTTTCCAATAATTCACCATGGAGACTGATTCCTTTGGCATCCATAATTCTAACTGGAACCAAATCCTTTATCTTTGCATCACACTTATCAAATATAACCCATTTGTTTGAATCCGTTCTCCCGGCCCATTGATCTGCTGCTCGTTTACTATCCTTCTCCACCAATATCATCTCCACCTTACCGATCATCTTCCGATTTTGAAGGAGGGTGTTCTTTCTCTGGACGTCGATTACCAGCTGAAGCCGTTCCTGTTTCACGACCTCAGGGATTTGATCAGAATACTGTTCTGCTTTCGTGTAGGGTCTGGGAGAATATTTGAATGTAAAAGCAGAGTCAAATTTTACAGAGTCCATAACATTCAGGGTTTCCCGAAAATCAGCTTCTTGCTCTCCCGGAAAACCGACAATTATGTCAGTACTGATACCAACCCCAGGTAAGTAAGCACGAATTTTATCTGCAAGTGCAATAAAGTGCTCTTTGGAATAGGTTCTATTCATCCGTTTCAGAATGCGGTTCGACCCTGCCTGAAGAGGCAGATGAATTGAATTGCAGATAACCGGATATGCTGCCATAACGCTTAATAATTCATCGGTCACATCCTGCGGATGGGGCGAAATATAGCGGATCCGCTTTAATCCTGAAACAGAGGCTACCTCCTCAAGCAAATGATGAAATTTTCTTTTTTCATGACGATATGAATTAACATTCTGTCCTAACAGAGTTACTTCCACAAATCCGTTTGCAACGGCTTCGCTGGCTTCCTGCCTAATGCTTTCAACACTACGGCTTCTTTCTCTCCCCCGAGTAAAGGGAACTATACAGAATGTGCAGAATTTATCGCAGCCACGCATGATGGAAATCCATGCATTTACTCCCTCCTTCCGGCTTGGGAACAAATCATCATATACTTCAAACCGGGATAATTTTGTATCCACCACATTCCCATTGTACTTGGTTTTTCTGGAAAAAACATCAGATAGACTGCGGTATGAATCAGGCCCAAGGATTATATCGATGTAGGGTTTGTTTTCCAGGAGCTCATCTTTAAGATTCTGTGCCATGCATCCTAAAACTCCAACGATAACTTCCGGCCGTTCCTTTTTCACCTTGTGGAATGTTCCCAGCCGGGAATGGACTTTTTCCTCTGCATGTTCCCGGATTGCGCAAGTATTGATAAAAATAGCATCGGCTGCATGCATATTCTGTGTTGCACAATATCCCTCACGTTTCAGAATGCTTTCTACCAGTTCGGAATCAGCGACATTCATTTGACAGCCGTACGTTTCTATAAAATATGTCTTTTGCATGAAGGAATTCGCTGTAGAAGCGATTCTGGAGTTATGGTTAATTCACAGCTCCGGTAAAAAAATAATCCATCGGGTTCTGTGCTACACCGTTATAATGCACTTCATAATGTAAATGAGGTGCTGTAGAGCGACCTGAATTTCCTGTTTGCCCAATGAGATCACCCCGTTTCACCTTTTGACCTCGTTTGACATTTATTTTTGATAAGTGCAAAAACAAAGTGTTATAACCAAATTCATGATTGATTTTAATATGCTTTCCGCGATTTCCGCTGTAACGGGCAGATTGGATAACTCCATCAGCAGGTGCATAAATCGGAGTACCTGTATAAACCGAAAAATCCAATCCTCTATGAAAGCGTTTAACACCATCGATTGGATCTTTTCGATAACCAAACCCGGAATTTAAATATCCACCTGGTACGGGACGAATGGAAGGAATGTGTTGCATTTTCTCAGTATCTTTTACAACCTTGTCATAAATAGTCTCAAAACTTGCCAACTCTAATTTCACTTTTCTCGCAAGATGATCCACATCCATCTCCAAACCTGAAATCTTTTTTGATAATCCAGGTATTATATAGTCCTGGCTGGTATACTTTTCAAGCCGGAGTCCTCCAATTCCCAGAGAACGGACATCCTGATCAATTTCAGGTAAATTTGCATACGTACGAACTGCTCGTTCTTTTTCCTCAATAGTATCCATTTTCTCATCGAGGTAAATTAGCTTTCCATTGATATCATTTAATGCTTTGGAAAGAGAAGTAAAATTATTCCGTATTTCCTGGAGTTTTTGTTGATATAAAAACCGTGTAAGATATTCAGCACCAAAAAATAAACCTGTTCCAAGAACTAATAGAGAAACCAGCGCAAAGATAAGGAAGTTTTGGAAAGAAAAATGCCATTGACGAACTCTTCTGTCTGTCTCTGCTTGAAATATAAACCTGTGATTATTTCCAGTTTTCATAGATACACAACACCAAATTGATGTTCGATTTTACACGGTTCTTTGATTAATTCCAATGGGTTTTGCCCAGAATACCAATAAAAAAAGAATTTTTTCTGGTCCTTAACCCTGGATTATTCCTGTTCTTCTACGACTTCCTCTTCTATTGCAACAGAAGGAGGAGTTTTTTCTTCCTCCACTTCAGCAGCAGAAATTATATCGGATTCTTTGAGATTATATTCAGTTTTGATCTTTTGTATCTCACCATCCTTCTTTTCAATTAATTCTGTTATCTCATCCAGTTTCTGAACAAATGTGAAAAACTCAGTGTTACCGGTAAAATTTACCATGTTGTCTTCTTTCGCCTGTTGGACAACAAATTGACCCAATTTTTCAAATGTTTTTGCTCGTTCTTTTTGCAATTGATGGATATCAATTTTATGCTTGCCGATTTTTGTTATCTCCTCTGTTTTCGCCACAGCGATCTTACTTACTTCCTCCGCCTTTTCTACAGCAACGCTTCCCCAGTCTTTCATATTCTTTTTAAGATCGTCCCAAAGTTTTGACATTTTTAAATTCTCCTTACGATTAAGTTTATGGATTCAATTCCATAAAAAAAGTAAATTTATTTTTGTGTCTGATTTAACAGCTATTGTTTTTCTCAAATTTATCATTTCAATTTTTGTTCCAAAATAGCACCGGTAATTAATAATCTCTTCACCATATATCATAATCCTTTTTATCTAAAAATAATCAAATCGAATCTTTTTTATCCTGAGGTCAATCTTTCAATTGTTTTCTGATGCAATTTTATTCAGAGCAGATCCGTGCTTAAACCAATTAATTTGATCCTCGTTGTAACTATGTTCACACTGGATATCGTTGGAAGAAGCATCGGAATGAATCACCCGAAGGGTAAGAGGTTTTTTCGGGGCGAAATCAACTAGATCAAGAAAATCAAAAGTATCATCTTCCTGGATTTTATCATAATCTGACTTGTCCGAAAATATCAATGCCAGCATACCTTGTTTCTTCAGGTTTGTCTCATGAATCCTTGCAAAGGATTTGACCAAGACTACTCGTACTCCAAGGTGACGGGGTTCCATGGCAGCATGTTCGCGGGAAGAGCCTTCGCCATAGTTTTCATCACCAACCACAATTGTATGAACACCCTTGGCTTTATAAGCTCTTTGTACCTCAGGTACTGAACCATGCTCACCACTAATCTGATTCTTTACCAGATTTGTTTTATCATTGAAATAGTTCACGGCCCCAGTGAGCATGTTATCGGAGATCTTATCCAGATGCCCCCTGAATTGCAGCCAAGGACCTGCCATGGAAATATGGTCTGTAGTGCACTTCCCCTTGGCCTTGATTAATAGCTTTATCCCTGTGATATTTTCTCCATCCCAGGGGCTAAAGGGTGTCAGGAACTGAAGTCGTTTCGAATCAGGATTTATCGTAACCTCCACGGAACTACCATCAGATGATGGCGCCTGGTAACCCAGATCTTTAACCTCAAAGCCATTCTGCGGTAATCGATCACCGCAGGGCGGATCCAGCATCACCTGTTCACCTTCGCTATTTTTCAGACTATCTGTAACCGGATTAAAGGTTAATTCCCCAGCAATAGCAAGTGCTGTAACTATTTCCGGTGACCCAACAAAAGCATGGGTATTAGGATTTCCGTCATTTCGTTTAGAAAAGTTGCGGTTGAATGAAGTTACGATTGTATTTTTCTTGCCGGGATCTGTACTGTGCCTTTCCCACTGTCCAATACATGGGCCGCAAGCGTTAGCCAGAACTATACCTCCCATTTTATCGAACACATCCAGATAACCGTCACGATCGACGGTAAAGCGCACCTGCTCGCTCCCCGGTGTAATGGTGAATTCGCTTTTTACATGCAACTTCTTATGTACCGCTTGTTCAGCGATCGAGGCTGATCGTGCAATATCTTCATAGGATGAATTTGTACAGGAACCAATCAACCCAACTTCAACATTTGTGGGCCAGCCGTTTTCTATTGCTTCCGCTGCCATCTGCGAAATTGGTGTCGCCAAATCGGGGGTAAAAGGTCCATTTAGATAAGGTTCCAATTCTGAGAGATTTATTTCAATTATTTGATCGTAGAATTTTTCAGGATTGTCATAAACCTCAGCATCGGATCTCAAATTATCCGCAATTTTATCTGCCAGTTCAGCCACCTCTGCCCTTCCAGTTGCATGGAGGTATTCAACCATACTTTCGTCATAAGCAAAAATTGAAGTGGTGGCACCAATTTCAGCACCCATATTGCAGATGGTTCCTTTACCTGTACAGGATAAGGATTCCGCACCGGGACCAAAATATTCTAAAATAGCGCCAGTTCCACCTTTTGCAGTAAGAATGCCCGCAACTTTCAGGATCACATCTTTGGCTGATGTCCAGCCACTCATTTCGCCGATGAGGTTCACACCAATCAATTTTGGGAACAGCAGTTCCCAGGGCATACCAGCCATCACATCAACGGCATCGGCTCCGCCAACTCCAACGGCGATCACTCCTAATCCCCCGGCATTGACTGTGTGGGAATCAGTTCCAATCATCATCCCGCCAGGAAATGCGTAATTTTCTAAAATGACCTGATGAATTATTCCAGCCCCTGGTTTCCAGAATCCAATGCCATATTTATTGGAAACAGACTCTAAAAAATCATATACTTCTTGGTTTGACTCTTTTGCTTTCTGAAGATCGGTATCGGCTCCAAGCCGTGCTTGAATCAAATGATCACAATGAACGGTGGTCGGAACAGCAACCCTGTCTCTTCCGGCCTGCATAAACTGGAGTAAAGCCATTTGTGCAGTGGCATCCTGCATGGCAACACGATCTACATAAAAGTCTACGTAAGATTTTCCCCTCTCAAAATCCGTTGGTTTCGTATTATGCCCCAAATGAGAATAGAGAATTTTTTCTGAGAGGGTCAACGGCCTTTGTAAGACTTGACGGGTTTGGGTAATCCGGTTTCCCATCCTGCTGTAAATGTTTTTAATCTTTTCAATATCGAACATGGTGTCTTTATCTATAGGTTAGGAACTGAAACAAATAAGATCCGTTAAAAAACGTGACAAGAAGTTATGACGGACCAGTTTATATATCCAATTTCATTACCGGTAAGTATGACTAAATTTCATCCATGATCCGATCACTCATTTTTATTTTTACCTCCATCTTAGGTATTGCTCAACTTTTTGGTGATGTGGGAGAAAGAATAATCTTTTCCTCCACCCATGAACTCAGATTTGTAGTCACCATTAATAATCCACACAAAGGTGATCTGTATCCGGTTCACTTTCTCATTGGTCTCCCTTCGGAAAATTATCCTGTCATGAACGCCTCGTTCCAAAACAAACGTACCTGTCCCGAAAATTGTAACGATTTAACAGATACAGGTGTGGAATGGATCCAGAAACAAAAGCTCCAGCGATTAAATACTGCTACACTGAAAGTGTCCCCTTACGCTGGTCAGAATGAATATTATTCGGAAATACTAATCACAATCCAATTTGATGATCCATTTCAGGGACCTGAAGGAAATTTGTCCAAACACCAGAAAGGACTCCTTGCAGTGAGAGTGTTGAACTGGGAAACTGCAAAGGATTGGATAATTCCTGTCTCCCAAAGACAAAGAGGAGAGACAGATCAATCTTTCGCCCCTCTTTTAAAAAACCTGGTAGACGAAGCTGAATATATCATTATAGGACCTCAGGACTTTGAGAGTGCCAGTCAACCACTCTTGGTTCACCGCAACTCTGAACTGAAAACCGCATATGTTCCTTTGGAAGAAATTTACAGCGAATTTCTTAATGAGAATAATTCAGAAGCAGAAGCCATAAATCTTTTTATTTTACATGCAGTCGATAATTGGACAGACAGCTTTGCCTTTGCCCTGCTCATGGGTGATATCGAATTTATACCAACAATGTATACTGGGTCCGATGCATCCGACGATCTGTTGGCAACTCAAGTTGATGGTAATATTCCCTTAGTTGCCCTAGGCCGGTATCCTGCGCGAAATGTGGCTGATGTGGATGCCTTTGTTGAGAAAATCATTGCATACGAAACAAATCCGGAATTAGGATTATGGAGACAAAGAGTTACACTAGTTGCAGACGATGTATCTCGGCCACGTGATAACGATGTGACACACATAATAAATTCTGAATTGTTAGCTTTAAATTATATTCCTCCTTTTATTGACGTTCAAAAATTATATTTAACCGAATATCCGGAAGTAAGTGACGCTTCTGCTTACGGTGTTGTCAAGCCAGATGCAACTGAAGCATTATTTGATATGTTGAATAACGGCACTGCCATCATCAACTATATTGGTCACGGAAGTTCCTCAACTTGGGCTCAGGAGCAACTTCTAGAGAAAAACCGGGGGGATATTCAGTTCATCAACACAGGAATGAAACTTCCTATCTGGATTGCCGGAACCTGTTCCTGGGGACAGTTTGATGATCCAAACACTGACGCCTTTTCCGAAGATCTTATTCGTTTACCTATGAATGGTGCAGCTGCAATAATAACAACAAGTCGCTCTATTGGTTATTCACCAATTCCTGACAGCCCATTCCCATCACCAAATAAACGAATACTAGAACATATTTTTAATACTATTTTCGATAGTGGTTCAGTAACAAACTACCCGATCGGCACTATTATTCAGTCTGTCAAGATCGGAATCCCAGTAAGTGATTCTTTGGAGAATACTCACTATGTTGATGATGGGCGTCTTTTTCATTTATTCGGCGATCCCGCTATGACAATTCCTATTCCAAAGGACACTCTCAATAGTATCGACGTTAATCCCGACACCTTAATAACACTGGAGGTAGCTGAATTTACTGGAACTAATCCCTTTAATTCAGGAGGAACTGGATACGTAATACTTAAAGATTCAAAGCGAGAGGTAGAACGTACTTTTGGATCCGTTACAATTTCATACATTCTTCCGGGAGCAACTTTATTCCAGGGACAATTCACATTTTCAGGTGATAATTTCTCCGGGGACCTTATAGTACCAGAGGATATTTCTTATTCTCAAAACTCAGGACGTCTCAACGTTTATTTAATATCAAATGATAGTACAAGAGAAGAAGCGGTTGGAACATATTCGCCTGTTTATTTCACTAGTGGCAGTTCTGTCCATGATGATGAAGGCCCAATCATTTCGTTCGAAACCAAAAAAGGGCGGATCCTCAAATCCGACGATCATTTCCGGAATAACGAAACATTGGTTATCCGATTGGAAGACAGCCTTGGTATCAATCTGGCAGGTGAACCAGGCCATGAAATATCCCTCACGGATTTAGCCACTGGAGATGTGACGGACATAACCAATGGATTTATTTATGATCCCAACAGCATTCAAACAGGAACCATTCAACCAAATTTAGATGGTTTTTCTGAGACAATAAACATTCACATTAAAGCCTGGAACAGTGCAAATAAGCCTTCCGAAAAAGACATTTATCTTAACCAAGCAGAAAACAACAGCCTACGTCTTTTCCAAGTTATGAATTATCCTAATCCTTTCAAAACTTCCACACAATTCGTATTTGAAATCTCAACGCCCGCTGAGGTTTCCATCGACGTGTATACCCTCAGTGGAAGAAAAATCAAGTCTTTTGAAAAGAAAACATTTCAAACTGCTGGATATTATACAGTCAACTGGGAAGATGGTAGAGATTCTTTCGGTGGAGAATTGGCTAATGGAGTATACCTTTACAGGGTAAAGGCAGATGCAAACGGTTCCAGTGTATCCACAATCGGGAGAATGGCGAAATTTCGATGAACCAGGTTCCCCTGATCCTTGCCTCCGGTTCTCCAAGGCGAAAGCTCCTGCTAAAACAAATTGGACTGGATTTTCAGGTTATCCCAAGTGATATTCATGAAGATTATTCCATAAGTCTTCCCCAAAAAGATTTCGCTGAACATTTTGCGACACTGAAGGCTCATTCTGTTGCAAACCAATTTTCTGATCAATTAGTAATCGGTGCTGATACAATTGTCGTTTTTAATAACAAAATCCTTGGGAAACCTTCCAATAAAGAGGAAGGTGCTGAAATGCTGTCCCGGCTTTCAGGGCAGACTCACACCGTTATTACAGGAGTGTGTCTGGAATTGAAAGACCAAAAGATCTGTGAAACATTCAGCGAAGAAACACTGGTGACCTTTCAACACTTATCTGAAAATGAAATCCAGGATTATATAGAAAAACACAACCCCCTTGACAAAGCCGGATCATACGGAATTCAAGACTGGTTTTCTGTTTGTGTTAAGAAAGTAAACGGATGTTATTACAATGTAGTAGGATTCCCGCTTTCAGCTTTTTATCAAAAATATAAAGCAATAATTTCTACGTTTTAAATTTGGGAGGATATTTCAACTTTCAAACCTCACCGAAACTAATTTAGATACTCCCTTATTTTCCATCGTCACTCCATAAAGAAAATTAGCGGCTTCCATAGTAAGCTTATTATGAGTCACGATTATAAATTGGGTTTCTTCACTGAACTTTTTCAAGACCCTTGTGAATTTTTTGATATTCGTGTCGTCCAGCGGTGCATCCACTTCATCCAGTATACAATAGGGGCTGGGTTTATATTGGTAGATAGAAAAAAGTAATGCAATAGCGGTGAGTGATTTTTCTCCTGCTGAAAGCATCCTCAGGTTCTGATTCCGTTTCCCGGGTGGTTGAGCACGGATGGTAATATCCGCTTCCAATGGGTCAGGGTCTCCTGTAAGTTCCAGAGAGGCCTTTCCTCCTTCAAAAAACAGAACAAACAGTTTCTCAAAATTTGATTTGATTTGATCAAACGTATTCTGAAATTGATTCCGGGCCACCTTGTCAATTTTTTGGATTGTATTACGCAGGTTTTCCTCCGCAGCAATCAAATCAGCCCGCTGTTCATTCAATAATTCCAAACGGTTATTTTCGTCATCATATTCCAATTGAACCGCCATATTTACGGGGCCAATTCTTTCAATACTTTGTTTGGTTCGTTCAATGTCCGAACTGAGGGTTACTTCATCCTTTTCAACCTGAAGAGTTTTGGAAATTTCTTCATCATAATGATCCCTAATCCTTTCCCGGATGAGCTGAACCTGTTGTTCATGTTCCACAATTTCTAATTCACATTTTTTCAATTCTTCCAGGATAGATTCCCGGTTTCGTTGTTCGGAACGGATTTGGTTTTCCGTTGCTTCAATCTCCTGGTAAGTCTCACCGTACACCTGCCTTTTTAACTCCAGGATGGAACGGTGGTGATGTAATCTTCCGTTTATTTTAACTAATTTTCTTTCCCCTTCTTCAATCTGTGTTTTAAGAGTCTCTTTCTTTTCCTTGGAAAATTGAGTCTCTGATTCGATACTTTCCATTCGGTTTTCAAGTTCTGATATAGTGCCTTCCGCAGTTTTTTTCTGGATTTGGAGATTCTCCCTTTGATTTTCCAAATTGAGTAATTCTATCCGGATATCCTGAACCTGTTGATAGAATGTATCTCTCTCACTTCTTGCTTTAGCTAAATTTTCACCAGATTTTTCCAGACTTCCCTGCAGATTATCAAGCATAGCATGTGCATCTTTAATCTTTGGAGCAAGACCAACAAGTGAATACGAAAGTTGAGTCAGGGTTTCCTGTGCTTCTTTCAATTCCAGTTTTTCTTCCTGGATGGATCTCATTATCTGAGCCTGTTGATAATGATTCTGAATTATCTTTGCTTCTACAGCAGACCGCTGTTCAAGAAGAGTTGAAATCTCAATGGACAACCCTTCCAATTCCTCTTCTTTTTTCGTTATATCATCCTCATTGAAAAGGATTTTATTTTTCAGGGATTCCGCTTTTTCCCCCAATGCATCAATCTCCCTTTGTAAATGCTCAATCTTCTCCCGTCTTCCCACAACACCCTTCCCTGACTTATCTGGAGTCCACAAAATCATGTTTTTCCCGAAATAATCCCCTGACAAATCAACAGTATTCCATCCTGAAAGGTTAGTCCCCTTGATCGCTTCCTTCAAGTCATTTACAAGAAGGAGATTTCCAAGTAAAAACTCTGCTAAGGGTTGGAAAGATTTTTTTGTTTTAACCAGATCTGATCCCCGGCCAATAACTTCTTTATTCTTGGGAAGTGGTTTCAGCCCAGGAATACTTGCAGATAATTCTTTGAGAGGAATGATAGACATGTTGCCAACTTTTTTCCCACGTACTGTTTCGAGAACTGACAGGGCTGTCTTCCTGTCCTTTGCCACCAGGCAGAATGCTAAATCTCCCAGGGCGCTGTCAATTGCACTTTGATATTTTTCATCTACCTGGAATAAGTCAGCAACGGTTCCAAAAACCTCAGGATAATCCTTTTTTCTATCCAGAATGTAGCGGGATCCTCCTGGCAACCCTTCTCTCTTCGCAACAAGTTCCCTGTAAAATTGAAGTTGGGATTCCAGCGATTCCGCCTGGGTAAGAACGTAATGACGTTTCTGAGCTAACTCCTGGTGGTCTTCTTTCAGTTTCAACAAAATTGATTTTCGTTCTGTCAGTTTCGTATTCTTTTTGTCCAGTTTATTCTGAATATTGGTTTTTTCCTGTTCAATGGTTTTTTGCTGGCTGGAATATTCAACTTGATTTTTTTCCATAGATTCCAGACTTTTTTCGAGTTTCTGGACCAGTTTTGTTTTCTCTTCAATGAGAGATTCAGTACGTTTGAAAAGAGATTCCTGGTCAGATACTTTTCGCTGTTCCTCCCAGCGTTTTGATTGAAGTTTTTCCACAGAAGCCTGTGCCTTCTCATATTCCCTTTCAACAGAGTCAAACGTTTGTTTTTTTCCCTTATATTCCACCAGCTTTGCTTCTACAAGCGGATTTAAAGATTCGACTTCCTGTTCAATACCATTGATGTGAGTTGACAGTTTATCTCTCTTGGTATCATTACTCTTTTTCTCAAGATGTAACCGTTCTAAAGTAGATTCAGCTGATCGCTTCTGTTCAGTGTAAACCAGCACATTCTTGTGGTATTCATCCCGTTCCTCCTCCAAAGTTTTCAGTTCATCCTGCAGAGAGATCAGTTCTTTATCCTGCTGTTGATAAACTTCGCGAAGACGGACCAGCTTCGCTTCGTGAATACTTTCCTTTGTTTCTTTTGATTCCCGAATCTGTTTGAATTCCTCGATTTTTTTATATAAAGGTTTGGCCAGTTCTTCATAGTTCACTATCTTCAAAAATGCCAGAGAAATTTCACTTTCTTTGAGATACCTTGTCATCTTTTCATGACGTTTGAATCGTTTTAATTGAAGGTTTAATCCATGCACCTTCGTTTTCACTTCCAAAATAATATCGTTGATCCGGTCAAGGTCTTGTCTGGTAGCTTCAAATTTTCTTATAGCAGATTTTCGCTGGGTCTTATATTTGTTAATTCCAGCAGCTTCCTCAAACATCCTTTTTCGGTCTTCCGCAGTTTCTGATAATATTTGTTCGATCATCTTCAATTCGATGACCGAATAAGCATCCGCACCCATCCCCGTATCAACAAACAAATCATGGATATCTTTCAACCGACAGGGGGTTCTGTTTAACGTGTATTCGCTGTCACCGTTTCGATAAATCCGACGGCCAATCTCCACATCGTTATACTCAATAGGCAGTTTCCCCTTGTTGTTATGAACGGTTAGGGACACTTCGCAAACACTCAGGGGCTTTAATCCCTTCGCTCCGTTAAAAATAATATCTTCCATTTTCCCGCTTCGCAGAATGCTGTACTTCTGTTCACCCAGCACCCAACGAATGGCATCAACAATATTGGTTTTTCCGCACCCATTCGGACCTACAACAGCAGTGATGCCCTCACCAAAATCCATATTTGCTTTATTTGCAAAGGACTTAAAACCACGAAGTTTGAGATCAGAAATAAACATTATATTAATTGCAGTAAAGAAGAGAAAACTGGGAATCGCGTATATATTTCAGGACATGCCCTTTTAAAATTTTGGTTTTTCTCAATAATCACAGTGTCAAACTTATGAATATTTTGTCCAAAATCGCATCCTGATATTTTAAATTTCTTAACCGGGAGGCCAAGTCATTTTTCTTCCACCTAATAAATGCAAGTGGATATGATAAATATCCTGTCCTCCATTTTTATTGCAGTTAAACACAGTCCGATATCCACTGTCAGCGATTCCTTCACGCTCTGCAAGCAATGTGGAGGTCAACAGGATTTCCCCTGCAAGTGCCTGATGAATTTTCTCAAGTTCGTTTAATGTGGAAATGTGCTCTTTTGGAATGATCAGAATATGCGTTGGTGCCTGGGGATTAATATCCCGAAAGGCCAAGATGTGGTCATTTTCGCACACCACATCAGATGGAATTTCTTTTGAAATTATTTTACAAAATAGACAATCATTCATATTTGAACCTCTTTTTTAACACGATTTCCAACGCAAATCAATCCAATCAGCCATACTTATTTCCACCAGCTGAATTCAAACTGGAGGAGAAATCCATTGTATTGAGATTGATCATCAATAGTTTCGTTCATGGGGAAAATATCTAAGCCCGCACTGACTGATATTGATGAGACATTAGAGCTGAGGAATTTCACACCGATTCCAGCGTGACCCCCAAACGCCACATGGGTTTCCGCTTTTTTCCAGCGTTCAAAAAAGGAAGTTATCTCCTCGTTCCCATCGAATATAAACAGGGGACCTGCTTTCAATGTCACAAAAGGTGAAAAGTTATTTTCAATCTTCCCTTCAAACGGATAATACCGAAATCCTGCAAAAACCGGGGAGATTACTAGACTTTGTTCATTAATGGTTTCCGTACCATAAGGATAAGTAGAAAAGGCAAATTCATCGGTACCCTTCACATCATAAAAACGGAATTCAAAATTTATTTCACTATTTATATTTGATTTCAAAATTCTTTGGTAGGAAATTCCCCATCCATGTGAACCAGTAGCAATTCCAAAGCTGGAAGGATTGGTAGTCTTCCCCATTAAAAGAGATAATAATAAAATATAGATAAGATTCGATCTTGACATTTGAGCTTACTGGTTTCGTAATTTAGCTAATTGTTCCCATGTTTTATTTGTTGACCTTAATCTTTCAACTGCATCATTTCCAAGAACGGATGTTTTAAAAATTTCCTCTACATCACTTAATGAAAATTGATTATACCAAATTCCCCCTGGATAAATTACTACTGTCGGACCTAACTCACACACATCCAAACATCCTGATTTATTCGCACGTACTTTTCCCTTCAATCCATATTGATTTATTAATCTGACAAATTCCAACCTGATTTCCTGACCTCCACATCGTGTACAATCTCCTCGGGAACTATCAGGATTGCGTTCATTAACACAAATAAAAATATGTTTTTCATATTTTGAATTTGGTTGAATCAAGGAACCAAAATAACCTTTCCTGCTTGATGACTTTCTTCCAAATAAACATGTGCATCGCATATATTTTTCATTGGAAAAACTTTGTCAATTACAGGCCGAATTTTTTTTTCTTCCAGTAATTGTAATACTTCATCAAAGGCAGCCACATCTCCCATTGTAGAACCCATAATAGACTGCTGTTTGTAAAACAGGTACCTTATATCAATTTCCACACGTGAACCTGTTGTTGCACCACAGGTTACAAGGCGGCCTCCCTTACCCAGTATTTTCAAGCTGGTGTTCCAGGTCTTTGCTCCAACGTGTTCGAAGATGACATCTACACCATCTCCATCAGTAACTCGATTCACTTCTTCTTTTACATCCACAAGCTTGTAATTCAATACGTTATCTGCACCTAATTCCTGTGCGAGATTCAGTTTTTCCTCTGACCCGCCAGCAGCAATCACCAAGCATCCCTTCTCCTTTGCAATCTGAATAGCGACGCTGCCCACGCCCGATCCTGCCCCCCAGATGAACACTGTTTCACCCTGTTTAATCTTCGCCCGTCTGACCAGCATAGTGTAGGCAGTTTGAGCTACTAATGGGAATCCAGCAGCTTCCTCAAAACTCAGATGGTGTGGTTTTGAACGAAGATGATCTTCATCCACTATCATAAATTCGCATTGAGTTCCATTCTGATTCTCACCATAAATCCCCCAAGACTCGCAATAATTTTCCAGCCCTTGCTTGCAGAATCGGCACTCCCTACAATAAGTCAGAGGTTGAATCAGGACCTCATCTCCTGTTTTAAAAGATGTTACTTTACTCCCTGTCTCCTTAACTGTTCCAGAACCATCACTGCCGAGAATACAGGGAAGTGGAACTCCTGGTATTCCTTTTCGAACCCAGAGGTCGAGATGATTCATAGCGGCAGCTTTTATCTCAACAAGAGCCTGGTTTTCCGATATACTTGGAATTGAAACCTCTTCCCACTTCAGGACATCAATATCCCCGTGTTCATGGATTCGAACCGCTTTCATTTTTTCCAACCAAATAATTTCGAATCAACACTGAATCTTCCGGGCCCAGTCAATCCAAAATAAAGGAAAAGTATTCCATAAATTGCAGCAGACTCCCCGAATTCTCCCGATTTAAAATGGAACAATACTGCAAATGCCATGGTAATTGTCAGAAGGATTGCTGATGGCCTTACCAAAAATCCAATTGCCAATAGGATTCCACCGACAAATTCAGAAAAAGATGCCATGAATCCGAAAAAAGTATGGAAAGATTCCACTCCGATACTTTTTAATCCCAGAGAACCAATTATCATCCATTTTTCGGAACCGCCTGTCATTTTTCCAAGTCCGTGCCCAAATGCAATACGAAGCCCTACGGTAATCCTCAAAACTGCATACCAAAATTGATGTGAGCCATAAGGAGATGATAGCCATCGTTTTATTTTTGACATGTCAATTCTTCACTCATTCAAATCCTTGAACTCTGCATCCCGTATTTCCAACTTGGAATAATCCTTTTCTTCAGTTGGCTTATTTTTCGTTTTGTCTCCTGTCATAATACGGAATTGTTTAACAAATTGGTACATTTTAACCCCTAAATAGATAATGGCTGCTAATAAAATATATTTAAACATAGAAAAACTGGCTCTATATCATATAAATAATGAAATCTATAACTCCGTTGTAGGATTGAAGAATTTTGTTCCAGAGATCGGTTCTCGTATACACTGAATTACCTCTTCAAGATCCTTGGAATTGTTCACAAAATCAATGTTGTTTGTATTGATAATCACAAGGGGTGTATCCTGATACCTGAAAAAATATTCATTGTACACTTCGTTCAATCCATCTATGTATTCGTAGGATATATTTGCTTCAAAGGTTCTCCGCCTTTTATTAATATTGTTCACCAATGTATCTGTATCTGCCTGCAAATAAATCACCATATCCGGATTAATGACATTTTTCTCGAGAAGGTTCGCAATTGTATCATAAAGATTCATCTCCTTCTCGTTTAGATTCAAAGAAGCAAATAATCTGTCTTTAATAAACATATAATCCGTTATGAGTAGATTATGAAAAATATCAACTTGTCGCAATTCCTGCTGCTGTTGATACCTCTGTAAAAGAAAAAATAATTGGGTTTGAAATGCAAAACGCTCAGGTTCTTCATAAAAATCAGCAAGAAATGGATTATCTTCGAAATCTTCCAAAACTTTTCGAGCACCTAACTTTTCTGCTAATAAATTAGCCAGGCTGGTCTTGCCTACACCAATTGGACCTTCGATTGCAACATAGTATAAATTTCTCATGCGCTCGTTTGAATGAGATGTTTATTGATAACCGATTGATCAGGACAGTGAATCAACATTTCTGAAATGCTTTCCCCCCAGAGTGGAAGGATATAATCAGGGTCTAATTCGGCAAAAGGAACGAGAACAAAAAGTCGGGTTGGTATTCCCGGATGAGGTATGGTTAATTCCTTGGTTTCAATGATTGCATCACCATGGCATAATATATCAATATCAATTATTCTGGGTTGATTTTTTTCATGTTTTTTTGATCTCCCAAGAAGGACTTCGATGTTGATCACCGCATCCAGCATTTTAAAGGGAGTAAATTCTGTGTGACATCTTACTACCGTATTCAGAAAATCCGGCTGGTCCAGTTTATAAAGGGGTTTTGTTTCATAAAATGATGCGCTTTGAACATCCTGGATTTCAGAATATATTCCCAGTGCTGTAATTGCACCAGCTAAATTTGCTTCTCGATCTCCTAAATTTGAACCGAGAGACAAGCAGACTATTTCAGACATAATCCTCCAGGGATCTCTCCAATTCCACTTCCACAAAATCCAGAACTCCTTTCACCGATGCATGAGGTTTACGCACACGTACTCTCAGGTGATCTACTTTGTACTGTTCCAAAACCGATTGGGCAATCGTCTCTGCAAGGGCTTCGATCAGATAATATTTATGACTGGTCGTGCAGGATCTCACCGTCTGATAAATAGCTTCATAATCAATTGTATCTCTAAGTTGGTCAGACACTCCGGATTTTTTTAACGGACAGTATAAATCCAGATCAACCTCAAACTTACCCCCAAGTGACTTTTCCGATTCCGAAATCCCATGATAACCGTAAAAGACCATATTCTTTAAGCGAATCACATCCATTGTCAAGGAATTTACCGAGGGTATTTGAGTGGAGTCAAGCAAAGGAAGTGAAATTGTGATCTATACATACAAATAAAATGCCCTGCTGGAAAAAGACAGGGCAATAGGCTTAGTTACATAATGATATAGTCATTGTTTCAAACGATATACACACCCCTCAATTGTTTTTAAAAACTTGTCTACCTGAGATTTGGTATGAAATAAATCTTCTATGGGTACGAATGTATCAGCCGGATACATCTCCGGATCATATTCCTTAAGAAAATTGGATTCCAGTTTCACAATCATATCCCGAAGAACCATCTTAGGCAGATCTTTTCCCCTAAGAAAATTAATCTGAAGATTTATCCTTCCATCTGATAAGAGATGAAAAATTGGTACAGGACCGATATCCGAGGAACACCGGAAAGTCATGGTACCATGATCACTGCCTCTGCCCCAACTCAGGTCTGAGGATTGTTTCTCGGAAAAATCAATGATCTGACGGCCGATTTTTACGACTTCACGATTACAATTTTTTTGCAGATCACTCAGAAAGGAATTTTTGTTCCATTTTACCATATATAATACTAACCCCTATATAATTCGGTAGATAACGTTGAAACCCGTAGGGGGAATTTACATATTATTTAAAGCCCATGTTCTAACTAAATTTTTTTCATGTCTAAAAGAGATGCTAGAACAAATTCTGGATATTAAAACCGGACAGACGCATTGAAATGCGCATATGCTTCAAGAGCCAGTCAGTATCAGTAACAAAAACATCTTTATCCCAACTCTGATAAAGAGGCATAATAATTTCCAGAGGACCGAACGATTTCCTGATACCAAAATCAATATAGGAATCTCCACCTTCAACCACAGCCAGATCTATAAAGGGTTCACCAGGTACTTTAGGCACTTTAATATCAAAATTGGCAGAAATCACCCACGTATCAACTCCCAACATCTTTCCGTTATCAAGAACCAAGCCCCTGATAGACGGCCCTCCAACATCATACTGGCGGGTACCGATGGAAATATCATTCATATCACTTGTACGATTATAGATGAAATTATTGCGGAAATCTGGATCAATATTACCACTGAGATAAGTTTGATACTGTATAGGAATATCATCATCAACAATAAATCCACCAATCCATATACGAAGCTTTGTCTTAATCTCTTTAGTAAATCTGTAATTGATGTTGGTTTGAACATTGAAGCGCATAAATTGACTGCCCACAATACTGGCCTTTATGCCTGTACGAAAAAGATAATTCAGATATGGATTCGGTCGGTTATGAAACTTCAGCTCCGCAAAGCCTACTGCTATTGACCATTTATCATAATAGCTTGGATCAACAGCTTCTTCTTCAATAGCTTCTTCTTCAATGCTATGGTAATCTATTGTAGCAGTACTTGTCCATACAGGATAACGTTTTAAATGTTTTTTCCTTTTGCCTTCAAATGCCATATGGGCACCCGACCGGCCGGCATTTCGAGCAATGTCAATGTTAAATGTGCTGGTATTAAAATTCAAAAAATTATAAAGAGTACGCTTATATTTTATAGAACCAATGAGCTGTTCATTCTTAAAATCCCACATGGGCCGTATACCTATACCATAGTTATAGCCAGGCACATAACCATGATAGAAATTCAGGCCAGGTGTCCACCCATTAAACTGGTTCCAGCTGAACAGCCAGGGCATCCAGAATATTTCCCGTTTATAATGTTGAGGCTCATCAAATATCCAGGTAAACTTTAGAGGTTTATAGGTGGCATTATTTGGACGATTCACGTCAGGAAGTGTTCCCTCCGGATCAATAATAATTGATTTGGTTCCTTCCGGTAATGGCATCGACTTAACCCGCTCTACATCTTCAAACCATTGTCGGGATATCTCATTTCTTTTTTCATCATAAAAGGCAGCTTCAAAGGGAACTGTAAGCGAACCGTAATTAATAAATACAGCGTCATTTTTTATAATTGAAGCTGCATAATCAACTGTGCCTGTGTTGTAGAAGACATCGTGGGTGTACCAGTCCAGGTCCTTATCGCTATACTTACCAAAATATGAAAAATAATCTTGAGGATAGGGATGCTTGAATTTCCAATCCTCATAATAATTGTGCATGATTTTATCTATGGTCTCCTCACCCAGATAATGGAGCAAATGCCAAGAGTAAACCAATGGTTTGGAATAACTGAGCCAGTAGTTTGATCGAATTTTAAAGTCATTAGAAGAAGTTTCCAAAGGTTCCTCATCTCCCATTTTCACCAAGGATGTATAGCCCATATAATCCATGAAGCCGAATCTCATATTATGCCCAATGCTGAATGGTCCCAGTTTCTCCTGTATAAATTCGTTCATCACATAGCGCCTGTTATTATCCCCATATTTTTTATCCCAATAGCGAATATTACAAAATTCGTTTAATCCTTCATCCATCCAGGCATGATCTCTTTCATTGCTGCCCAAAATGCCGTAAAACCAGTTATGCCCCACTTCATGCATGATGACCATTTCCAATAGATGTTTGGATGGCATCTTGGATATAACCGTAATATTGGGGTATTCCATACCTCCGCCAGCACTAAGATCTCCGTCCACCGCCGTGATATGGTTATAGGGATAATCACCGTTGAATTTGCTATACCAATACCCGGCATCATGGAGATACTCAATGGAGTTCTCCCACAGTTTAGCATTCTTGGGATAATACATGCTCCAGAGTGTGACTTCACGGGTGGAATCTGCCAGATAAAGAGTGCCTTTTCTCACAATCCACTTAGGATCTGCAAACCAAGCAAAATCGTGAACATTCTCCTGATGAAAGTGAAGTGTTTTCATAACGGATGATGATTTCACTTTCTCATCATCATCACTCTCATCATTTTTAAAATGCCCCGTTAATTTTTTCAAAAAACTACTTTCCTTTTTCTTTTTCCCCCTCTGTAATTCACGAATTGATTTTTTAAATGCTTTTTTATCAAGAGAATACAGGGAATCTCCTTCGGTAGCCAGGGAATCCAGCCAGGCGTACTCTTCCTCACCATCAATCAAATCTCCAGTTGCCATAATACGGTAGTTTTCAGGAAGAGTGATTTGTACATCAAAACTACCAAATTCACTGTAGAATTCTCCCATATTCAAATAGGGCATTGGATGCCAGCCTTTATGATCATACACGGCAGGCTTAGGATACCATTGGGTTATTTCATAATGTTTTCCAGTATGCCCCAACCGGGAAAAAACCTCCGGCAATTTTACAAAAAATGGTGTTTCTATTACCGTCTGTCCTCCCGGTGCTAACTTAACCGGAAGTTCAACTTTTACTACATCAATCCATTCAGGATGAAACTCCCATTTTGCATCTACTCCATCAACTGCAAAATCCACACTGTCGATATATCCCCGATCCTCTTCATCAGAAAAAAGAAAACGCGTAGAAAGAAACCGTTCATTCTGTTTCGCAAAAGCAGTTTCTGTATTCTTATAAGCATTTGGCCAAAGGTGAAACCAGATAAATTGAAGTGTATCAGGAGAATTGTTTGTATAAATTATTTTTTCATTAGCGTGCAAGGTATGGGCAGAGTCATCAAGGGTTACTTCTATAGTATACGCCAGATGCTGCTGGAAATAATCTCTCTCTCCAAAAAGGAGTGATGCACTTAAAAAAAGAAAAAAAAGGCTTTTCAATTTGTTAATAAATAATTTTGAAAAAATGACTTAAGGAGAAACCCAAACAACTGTATGGGTTAACTAATCAAAAATACGAAAAAAAAGATTAGAGTCCTTTCACTTTTCCGGATTTATTATATAACTGATAAACAAGATGCCAACCCAAAGCCACAATAATCATCAAAGCCATCCAGTTTGTGGATTCTGTAATTCCAAGATTTCCGCCTGCAAAATGAGTAGTATGCTCATTAATCATCGTCCAGAGCAGTGGTACCGACATGTAGGTGTTATGCTTTGATCGCAAGCCAGCCAATGCTACCAAATCTCCATCCGGCGCTTCACCATCCCGGATAGCCGCAATGATCTTCTGTTGTGCGGGCCAAATCCGGTACCATACGTTGAAAGCCATTATGCTGCCAAACATTGCGCCCAAGTGGATGTTAAAAGCACGATAATCTAACCCGGCACAGAATTTCATGCAGTACACCATGGCCCCAATTAGAACAAAACTGATAATAGTGATTAAGCGAACGTTTCCTGCTAATGCACTTTTGTATAGAAAATCATATACAAAAACAGCCAGAAATACCAGAGTGATCATGGAATGAGCCCATATGGTCACCTCAGTGCCTTCGGCAAACATCATATTTCCAGAGGATTCTCCCATAGAAAAACTGCCTGCCCAGAATATTACATAAAGCAATACCATGCCTGTTACCCATGTCCAGGCAGCGCCCCAGCGGAACCAGTACAGGGTTCGGGGCATGAGCTCCGGTACAACTTTCTTTTTTGTGTCACCATCCATAGTTGCTGCAACATGCCCATTAATAAAATTAAAAAAGTATAAGAGCCCTACCCAGGCAACCCCTGCAATGATGTGAAGCCACTTAAATATTGGATGTAATAAATCCATTCTATCTCCTTTTTATAGATTATTGGCTTCTTCAGCCATGTATTTTCTCATTCCATCATCCGAAGGGTTCATGGCAGTCTTTCCTTCCTGCCAGCCTGCCGGGCAGACATCGCCATGTTCTGTATGAAATGCCAGAGCATCTACCATTCGAAGCATTTCATCAATATTACGGCCCAGGGGCAGGTCATTTAAGACAGCATGACGAACCACACCCTCTTCATCAATGAGAAAAGATCCCCGCATGGTGACATTCCCACCAATTGTGGTATCCATTTCTTCTTCTTCTAAAAGTACTGTAGCAGGTGTAGAATCAAGCAGTACATCATAAGACCTGGCAATGGATTTATCCAGATCTGAAACCAGAGGGTACTTGACATTGCCAATACCACCTTTATTGACATCCATTTCTTTCCACCGAAGGTGGGAAAACTGTGAATCTACCGAACAACCCAGAACCTGGGTGTTTCGCTTTTCAAACTCGCTTATGCGATGATCGAAAGCGATGAGCTCGGATGGTCACACAAATGTAAAATCAAGAGGATAGAAGAAAAGAACAACTTTCTTTCCTTTGTAGTCCGAAAGACTGATTTCCTGGAATGAATTATCCGGCATTACAGCAGTGGCTTTAAATTCTGGAGCTTGTTTTGTAACTAACATGATATTTTCCTTTTTTTTAATTTTGTTTACAGGTTGAGCACGTCCCGGTCAGATGAACCTGACACTCGGTGACGTGGTGATCAATTTTTGTTTCAATCAGGGACACAACATCGCCAGATTTAATTTCGATGTCATAAACTTTATTACATTCAGCACAAAGAAAATGCTGATGGTCATGTACTTGTCCATCATAATGAATTGCCCCACCGACATCCAAAGCACGAATTTCTTTTCTATCTACAAGTTGACCAAGATTGCGATATACAGTCCCAAGACTGATATTGGGAATAACCAGACGTGCCTGGGCATAAATCCAATCAGCAGTAGGATGACTATAAGTCCCCTTGATAATCTCCAAAATACTTTCTCGTTGTTTACTGAATCGCATGACATTTTCTCCTATTAACTTGATGGAAATTACAGGTAAAAATAATAAAAGTCATTAATAATAATGATTACTATTATTTATTTTATATTTAAGTAAAAACAACCAGGACAGAATGAGGATCCTGTCCTTTTGAAGAATTAAGGGCTAATGGCGTTCACCGCCGGAAGACAAAAAGGAGCCGGCGCTGCCAACATATCTGCAAACTCCCCTTATTTACTGTTCACTACCAGATCAAATAGTGTTCCCATTTTTCGTTTTATTCCAAACTTCCTATCACTTTTTCCACTTCATTTAGAATTTCACAGGATTCCACCAATTCTTTCATCCGAGTATGATCTGGATAGAGTGGCCGGTCTACATCCAAAAATTCTACATATTTTCGAATCACTTTTTTTGCAGTTTCCACACCTTTTCCGAATTGATATTCCCTAAAATCCAACGCCTGTGCAGCTGCCATAAATTCAATTCCTAAAATCCCATAAGCATTATCAAGTATTTGTTTATTTTGCAATGCAGTATTCATCCCCATAGAAACAAAATCTTCCTGGTCCGCAGCTGCTGGAATAGATTGTATGGACGCTGGTGCAGAGAGTATCCGCTGTTCCACGATTAGCGTATCTGCAGTATATTGAGACAACATCAGCCCTGAAAACATGCCAGCACCTTTCGTGAGAAATGCAGGAAGTCCAACATTCAATGCTGGGTTATTCAAACGATTCATACGTCTCTCAGACATTACACTCACCATGGTGATAGATGCTCCCACCATATCCATTGGAAGAGAAACAGGTGTGCCTTGAAAATTGGCTCCGGGGATCTGAATATTTTCATCCGGGAAAAATACAGGATTGTCTCCAACACCATTCAGTTCAATTTCCACCTGTGATTTTGCAAATTTCAAGGCATCATGTGCTGCACCGATTACTTGTGGAGTTGAGCGCATGGAGTATGCATCCTGTACACGAGTTTTAACCTTTCCTTCCATTACATCCCCACCAACAACCAATTTTCTAATGGCATTTGCGGATCGAACTGCACCGGAAAACCCCCGAACCTGGTGCAATTTTTCACTGTAAGGTTTCATATTTGCTTTCAGTGCTTCCAGCGTCATTGCCGCAGCGATTTCCGCTTGTTTGAACCAGCAATTTGCATCGTATAAAAGAATCGCGCTCATTGCAGTCAATACGTTCGATCCATTAATAACCGCAAGGCCGTCTCTTGCCTGGAGCCCTGGGATAGAAATCCCAGCTTTTTCCATGGCAATTTTTCCATCCATCAATTCACCCTGATAATATGCTTCCCCTTCTCCCAAAAGAACCAAAGCAATTTGCGACATTGGAGCTAAATCACCGGAAGCTCCAACAGAACCCTTCTGGCAAACAAAGGGTGTTACACCTTTATTCAGCATTTCCACCAGGGCCTGGGTAATTTCAGCACGGCATCCCGAATTTCCATGTGCATGAACATTGATCCTGCCTGCCATGGCGCCCCGCACATATTCAATTGGTGCCGGATCACCAATACCCGCTGCATGATTATAAATAAGATACTTTTGAAAATCTTTAATCTGAGCATCGTTTAAAACGATTTCAGAAAATTCACCAATACCAGTATTCACCCCGTACATTATCTCGCCTGCTTGTATTTTCTCCTCGAGCATCTCTCGGCACTTTATTATCGAACGAAGAGAATCCTGAGCGAGTTCTACCTGTTCACCATCTCTGGCAATCCTTACGAGTTTTTCAACAGTTAACTCATTTCCATTCAATGTAATAGACATTAATTCTTTTTCACCTCTAGCATTATTTGGTTTTTTTCATCCCCTCAATTTACCCCTAAATCCCCCTTTTTTCATCTCTTCAATTTACCCAGAGGAATCAATTTGGAGGATATTCCCATTACTGACTACTGAGATTGAGGATTTTGTATTGTAGATTCTACTTCCACGCCCTATACATCTTCCAGATACCAATCAGGTTAATTGCTGAGCCAGCGGCAATTATAGGGGTGAAACCCCAATGCGAGTGAGCTGACATATTTGAAGTACCGTAATTATTATGACTATGGGGTGAAGTTCTAGCATCAGTCATTACCAAGAATGATCCACCAGTTTGAACTAGTGTACCTAGGAGTAACCATCGTGCGGCAGATTTCATTTGTTTCTGCCTTAAGACCATTCTATCGGAATTCAGGTTCATATCTTTATTGATGTTTAAAGCCAGGTTCAAACTTTTCTTATTATTATCTTGAACCAGAAAAGTACTTGAGCCAGCAAATGATTTATTTGCTTGAGCATACACCATTGTTATTTGAATAAACAGAACTAGTGCTATTGTTTTCTTCATTTTATTCTCCTTTTAGTTAATTAAACCAACAATACTATAAATAAAAGTCTCTTCAATTTACCCGAATCCAGAAGCTTATGCCGATTACGTAATCACTGAACCCGGCAGGCCGAATAATCTGCTGATGCTTTATAAACTAACGGGATGGGACTGCAGCTTACTGCATCCCCGCCACCAGGTCATCTACCACACCCGGATCTGCCAGCGTGGATGTATCCCCCAAATTTGCTGTATCCCCTTCTGCAATTTTCCGAAGTATCCGGCGCATAATCTTCCCCGATCTTGTTTTTGGAAGCGCTGGAGTAAATTGAATTTTATCCGGCGATGCATGAGGGCCTATAAGCTCTCTTACCTTCATCTTGATTTCGGAAAACGTATTATCATCTGCTTCCACCCCTGCCATGAGGGTGACATAAGCATACACTCCCTGCCCTTTAATATCATGGGGATATCCCACCACAGCAGCTTCAGCTACAGACGGATGGGCACCAATGGCACCTTCTATCTCAGCGGTGCCTAGTCTATGGCCTGATACATTCAACACATCATCCACCCGCCCGGTGATCCAGTAATATCCATCTTCATCCCGGCGGGCGCCGTCACCGGTAAAATAATAGCCCTTGAACATAGAAAAATAGGTATCATAAAACCGCTCATGATCTCCATAAATGGTCCGCATCTGCCCAGGCCAGGATGTTTTGATAGCCAATAATCCTTCTGCAGGGTTGCCATGCAGTTCATTCCCATCCGGATCCAGGATAACGGGTGTAATCCCGAAGAACGGTAATGTTGCTGAACCGGGTTTTGTCTCTGTCACAGCTGGTAACGGAGTTATAAGAATACCGCCGGTTTCTGTCTGCCACCAGGTATCTACAACCGGGCAGCGTTTGTCACCTACCACATCGTAATACCACATCCATTCCGGTTCCTTAATGGGTTCGCCAACCGTTCCCAGTAATTTAATGGATGAGCGGTCACGACCAAGTACAAAATCATTACCTTCTCTCATGAGAGCCCGTAATGCGGTGGGTGCAGTATAAAAGATATTAACCTTATGTTTTTCCACCACATCCCAGAACCGCCCAAAGTCCGGATAATTTGGTACACCTTCAAACATGAGAGTTGTGGCCCGGTTTGCAAGGGGTCCATAGATAATATAGGAATGGCCCGTGATCCATCCGATATCAGCCGTACACCAGTAAATATCTCCCGGCTGGTAGTCAAATACAGTTTCATGGGTGAAAGCGGCATATACCAGGTAGCCCCCAGTTGTGTGGAGAACTCCCTTGGGCTTTCCTGTTGAACCGGATGTATAAAGAATGAACAACGGATCTTCTGCATCCATCTCAACAGGTGTGCACGTATCGTCAGCTGTTTCCATGAGTTCTTCCCACCAGAAATCCCGCCCTTCCTGCATGGTGACTTCTTCTCCGGTACGCTGAACAACAAAAACGTATTCAATGGATGGTGTTTCTTCTAATGCCTTATCAGCATTTGATTTCATGGGGATATTCTGTTTCGTCCCCCGAACACCTGTATCCTGGGTGATAAGAACCTTGCAGGATGAGTCGTTGATCCGATCTCGAAGGGCATCCGGTGAAAATGCTCCAAATACAATGGAATGAACTGCCCCGATACGGGTGCATGCCAGCATGGCGATTGCCAGTTCAGGAATCATCTGCATATAAATACAGACTCTGTCTCCCTTTTCAACCCCCTTACTTTTCAGGATATTTGCGAACTTCGACACTTCTGACAGTAATTCTGAGTAGGATAATGCTGTGTCTGTATTGGGGTCATTCCCTTCCCAAATAAGTGCAGTCTGATCACCATGCCCTGCTTTGATGTGACGGTCCAGGCAGTTATAAGATACATTTAGCTTCCCGCCTTCAAACCATTTAATCTGGGCTTTTGTGAGATCATTGTCTGCTACTTTGTCCCACTTTTTATACCAGTCCAGCCGTTCGGCCTGTTCTGCCCAAAATCCTTCGGGGTCTTTAACAGAATAATCGTACATTTTTTTATACATATCCATATTGGGGATACGTGCTTTTTCCGCATCTCTGTAGTTAGGTTTAAATACTTTGATGTCATTCATTTTACTCAACCTATTATTTCATCAATATTAATTTCAAAAGGTTTTTCGGGTTTTCCGATCAGCATAATCGGGACGCCAGGCAGGCATGCGATACGGGAGAATCAATTTACAGGCTCCCTACACTCTTTTTCATTTCCACTTTTATCCCAACACTCTCTAGAAACAAGTTTCCCAGCCTTGTACGTTCCTTCCATCTTCTTCCTTGCATTTTCATACCACAAAGTCCAAAGCCCATCTTTTTTCCCAGCCTTGTACGTCCCTTCTTTGTTCTTCTTTCCATTTTCATACCAAAAAGTCCAAATCTTATCTTTTTTCCCAGCCTTGTACGTTCCTTTTATCCTCTTCCTTCCATTTTCATACCACAAAGTCCAAAGCTCATCTTTTTGCCTAGCCTTGTACAGCCCTTCTTTTTTCTTCTGTCCATTTTCATACCAAAAAGTCCAAAGCCCATCTTTTTCTCCAGCTTTGTAAGATCCTTCAAATTTCTTCTGTCCATTTTCATACCACGAAGTCCGAGGTCCATCTTTTTTTCCAGCCTTGTACGTTCCTTCAAATTTCTTCTGTCCATTTTCATACCATCGGGTTATGGGTCTGGTAGAATCTCTAGTGCCATCATCATTATAGTAATATTCCAATTTTTTCGTTCCGTTTTTAAACCATCCTTCAAATTTACCTATTCGTATACCATCTCTATAGTGTTCTTCGGACAACTTCTGCCCGTTGTCAAAAAAACCTGTATATAGCCCGTGTCTTCCATTTTGAGGTACATCAGAATTTTTATTCAGGTTACCTCCATCTCCTGACCTAAAGGAACCAGTCAAAGATTCTCTTTGCTTGCTGGCTTTGTTTATAAAAGAGAAATACCACTCACCTTCCATTAAATCATTAACATATGACCCTTCTTTAATTTTTTCACCATTTTCATTCCAGTAAGTAAATAAACCATTTCTTTTCCCTGTTGTCAACGTTCCTTTTGATTCCTTTTGTCCGCTTTTATAATAAGTGTAAATAGTTTCTTCAATTTTATATCCACTATCATAATTTTCTTCTTTATCAATATTCCCGTCCTCATACCACCAAGTCCACAATCCATCCTGTTCGCCATCTTTATAGTTCCCTTCTCCATGTTTCCATCTATGCGAATACCATTCAGTATATAATCCATCTTGTTTACCATCTTTATAAGTACTTGTAAAATGTAATTGCCCGTTGTTATACCATCCAGACCATAATCCATCTTGTTTACCATCTTTGTATTTGCCTTCATTTTGTTTCTGCCCATCAAAAAAATAATTGGTCTCTAAACCGTTTTTCTTACCATCTTTATACGTACTCATAAAATGTAATTTCCCGTTGCTACGCCATTCTTTTTGAGTACCATACAACGTTCCATCCTTATAATTCAATTCACCTTTTTGGTTTCCGTTATCATGCCAATAAAGAGATTTTCCATGTTTTTTATTGTTTCTATATAATTCAATAAACTCATTTAATCCATCCTCGTAAAAACCATATTTACTTACCAGTGTTTCATTGATTCCAGTTCCTTCAAAAACTAATAATAATTTTTTAAGTCCGTTATCATGTCTCTCAGTTACAATTTCATTAGTCTTTAGTTGTTGGGAAAACCCTACTGAAAGAAACAGTAGTGATATGATTAGCGGAGCTTTTTTCACATTCATCTCCTTTTAGTTCATTAAATCAAGAATGCTATAAATAAAAGTCTTTTCATAATGAGCTCTTTTTCATCTCTTCAATTTACCCAGAGGAATCAATTTGGAGGCTATTCCCATTTACCCCATCCCCACATTTTACAAAGAGGTGGGAGCTTTTCGATTTACCAGACTGCTGCCTCTTTTCTAATGTTCTTTTTATTTGTCCGATTCTCTCTCCATCTCCTGTTACAATACCAACTTTATCTTCAAAACGTTTCTGCATTATGAGTCATTCCTTTCCGGGGAACTGCATACGTCTTAGCAAATCCACAAAACGCGGATGCGAATGTAAATCATCAAACCAAGGTTCTTCTCTGATAAAAACTAAATCCCATGTACGTTCTTTGAAAGCTTTCTCCAGTAGTTCGAACGTTTCATCAATCTCATCCAAGCTTGCAGCAACATAGGCAATCTGGACAGGTGGTATATAATATTTTTCTGCAAGTGTATTCAATTCGTTAAGCACTTTTCTCGCTTCGTCTTTTCTACCTGCAATTCCGTAGGCATGACCGAGCCCTGCTTTAATTTCCGCAAGACCATCTGAAAGTTCGACTGCTTTTCGATACACTTCGATTGATTTGTCAAATTGCTTCAACTGCAGGTAAGCCATCCCAAGCCAGTCATATCCGGGAGCGTAATTCGGTATCTTTTTTACTGTTCCCTCAAGTAATTCAACCATTTCATCGAATTGATGAGCAAAATAAAGAATCGATCCGAAGCCAATATCTGAATAGAAAACCGGTGAAAGAGATAGTGAATGTCGTGAAGATTTCAAAGCCTTGTCATGCTTACCCATGGCTGATAGATACAAAGCATACCAATGATGGGCGTCTGGATTTCCCGGATTTAACTCAATAGCAAGTTGAAACTCCTGTTCAGCGCTTTTCCAATCCCATTCACTGAGTTTCATAATTCCTAGAGCAGTATGCGCTTCACCTATTTCATTATTTATTTTAACAGCCTGTGTTGCAGCTCTTTTGGCTTTAGGTATTGAATCTTCTCGCGATAAAAAGCCATAGCACCAAAGAAAAATATAGGAAACTGCCAAGCCAGCAAAAGCACTCGCGTCTTCCGGATTCCTTAGGATTGCCTGTTCAAATTTCAAGACCTCTTTATCCATAGGATCACGAAAACTTTTTCCAGGAAAATTATTATTTAAATTGATCATCGATTTTACCCTTTTCTATGAAATATGTTATTTACAGTCACAACTGTAATTGATTCTGAAAAAATCTTATATAATTATTTAAAATCAGGAATAACCAATATTTGGGTTATCCTATTTGACACCAGTTCAATAAAAATACTATTTTCTTTTACTTTTAGTTTATCTTTTATTTCTTCCAAAGTATTTACTAAAAATGCTTCTCTTATATTTCGGGGAAATCTGATTAATGTAGGTCCTGAATCAGAACTCGTTTTAATAACCCTTATAATTATTCCTTTTTTATCATACGATATCTTCTGATTTAATAATTGCAGATTGTTGTCTTCAATTTGAATGAAATACCCTGATTCCGGTTTTGGACAGATCAAAGCCGGATGAATTTCAACCGGTATCATAACTTCTCTGCCCAATTTAAACATTTTCTGTTTACTATACTTTTTAAATGTAGAAAATCCATAAGATAGTTTAATTAAACCAGGCTGACTGGAACTAAAGTTGGTATCCCAGTAATTATTTAATGGCCATGCCAACAAAAGCGGCGATTGATTTCTTTCAATTGAAAAGTATTTTCTACCAAAATTAAAATTTCCAAATTGAACCATTGGAGCATCAGGGCAAAATAAGGCCACACCTTTATCATCATTATATATTGAGGCATAAGATTCAACGGTTTGCCATCCTCTGTTGGATTTTGGTAATTGTTCTTCATCCAGTTCAACATGAACACCGCACGTATCGAAATGAGCCTTCCAATCCTGTTTCAAATTAAGTGGAAAAACAAAATAGATCGACTCAGGAGTTCTTATATCTTCTTTATGAATTGTAATATCTAAAAGAATGAGTTCTGAATCATGTTGCAGCGTAATGTGTTGCTCTAGATATTTAGCACCGGCTACTTTAAATTTAAGAACCAGAGTAATCCCATAAGGGGCATGCTCAGTTCTAGATTCCACAAATTCCAATGCAGTTTCATGTTTTTCTTTCCAATCCGTACACCAACAATTTGCATCAAATTTTTCCTTGACCAAATCTCTCGCATATAAACTCGTTCTATCTTTATCAATTAAAGGATCTGGGTATTCACGTACAAATTGAAAAAAAGTGTATTTATTTCCCTGATCTGTTATTTCCCAGTTTAAAATCTTATCGAATAAGGAAGTGATTTCCCCGGTATCCTTATTGTATTCCAGCCTGTGAAATGGGGATTCAATAAAACTTAATCCAACTTCCTCCGGTACGCCTCCGGGGCGATTAAGGCGGTGAATTACAGTTCTTTCTATATTATCACCTGCATTGACTAACTTTGTTTTTTCTGCAATTTCCAACTTTTCAAGAGGTATTTTTTTCCAACTGCATGCATCTAATTCAACAGGTCCATAGAGGTGAGATTCCTGTAATTGTTGATATCGATTTATCCAACCAAAACGGGCTGTTCTGAGTCTTTTCCCTTCAAGTTTCCACCAATCCGGAATGGGTATGTAGACTTTTCTTTTCACCGGAATGGAGTTTACAACCATTACACCTTGTTGTGAGTCTAGACTTTCCGGATTACCACTAAGATTTTCCAATTCGTTTATCAGGTAATATTCAACCAGTTCTCTGCCCTCATATGCCAATTGTTTTTTCATATGAGATTGTGATCTTACGAAATCATTATCAAATTCGACTGAATTAAAGGCACCCCAAGTATGCTCATCAAAAGTATTAATGTTATTTCGTGCTTTTTCTAAGACATCGTCCATTCTAAACTTTGTTAGATTATTACTGCATGCTGAAATCATTTCGGCGGTATAAAGTAAGGATTTGGTATTCAAATTTATTTTTGTTTCATAAGCTGTACTTGCACATCCAAAATTCCAATAATCTGTCCAATCTCCATTTAAAGTTTTGATCTTATTTAGTGGAACTTTTTTTATTCGCTCTAACAACATATTTGGTGTTATGTATCTAATCTTCGGTTCTTTACCTTTTTCATTCCACAATCTAATTAATCTGGCCACATCCAAATTTGGCGGCGCATTGTCATAACATACGGGTGGATTAGCAGTGGTTAAATAAATAAAATCCAAATTATAGTCCATTTTCTCTAAATGGTCTAAATATATCTGATATCCGGTTTCCATTTTTTCCAGATTATTAGTGTGCGTATCCATCAATTGATCGAACATGGTGTAATGTGCTCCATTCATTACAAGTAATTCCCTTTGTGAAGGAGTTTTCCAGCGAAAAACTGAAGGCCGTTTATAAGTATATCCACCAAAATGATTATTTGTAGCCATGATAAACAATTCAATACCTGCATCAGTCATTATGTCTGTTGCGCTCCACGGAATCCCGTTTACGTCATGTTGATGAACGGTCTTTATTTCAACACCGAACAAATCTCTCATTCTTTTAACATTTTGAAGCTGTAGGGAAAGTTGTTCCGCATTTGAGTTAGGTGTGGTATTATATTCTAAACCCGATATGCCTATTCTATCTTCAGCAACAAATTTTTTAAATTTTTCTACGCGTGATTTATCAGCAAATTTCAGCCATGCTACTACCTGGGCTGTTACTTCACACGTCCAGCGCGGTTTTGAGAACTCATCCCAGTCAGCAGTATTGTCCAATAAATCCAGTGCCTGCTCAATAAATTCGTATTGAAGCTGCCACACAATGGGTTGGCTATGCGTGTATCCTACATCCAAATGACTGTGGTGAAGAACCAGTATTTCCTTGATATTCATTAAAAGTTCCTGTTTTAATTGGTGGATAAAAATACCTGCAAACAAAAAGATTTAAAATACAAAAAAACCATAACCTAATCTGAGATATTATTCTGTTTGAAAGCTTTACGTGCAGATTAAACAAAATTAATTGCGTTTTGAAAGTAGCTGATTAAGGGCCATGACAAATGCCGGATTTGTACCACAACAACCCCCGATTAATCTGACCCCACTATTGAGATATTCGGGCATATCTTTAATGTATTCGTCGGCAGATTGAGCATATCTAACGTTGCCATCAACTAATTCAGGAGATCCGGCATTGGCTTTGGCATAAATTGGCAGGGACGCAACTGCATTGATCTCTTTTACTAAATCTTTCATCACATGGCTATCCAGACCACAGTTTGTACCAACAATATCTGCACCCGCATTTTCAGCGCCCTGGATTGCATCCTGAACACTATTCCCCATTAAGGTAAAAAATCCACGTTTGAATTTATTAAATGTAAACGAAACGATTATCGGTAGGGAGGTTATATTCCTGGCTACTTGTACTCCTATTGCAGCTTCGCGCAGATCTATTTGCGTTTCAAAAATCAGGGCGTCTACACCCCCTTCAAGCAATGATTTGATTTGTTCTTTCAGTGACGCAACTAGATCAGCTTCTTTCAAATCTCCGTAAGGCTCAAGAATCTTACCTATTGGCCCAATATCTCCTATCACATAATTCTCATCAGAACAAGCGGATCGGGCGATTCTGGCCCCTGTAAGATTAATTTCTGCAGCTCGATCATGCAAACCGCTATCAGTAAGTTTAATCGAGGTTCCTCCAAAGGTGTTTGTCAAAATAGCCTCAGCACCCGCTTTTATATATTCCCGGTGAACATCTCCAACGATTTCCGGATAATTCAGATTCCACAGCTCTGGTGTGTCGCCTTGCTTGAGACCTTTTTCAAAAAGCATGGTCCCCATCCCACCATCAAATAAAACTGTGCGCTCCTGCGCAACCTCTAGTAGTGTTTTGGCTTTCACGGTATCATCTCCCTTCGAGATGACATTAACTTGGAGATCTACTAAATAATCAATGTCATTCAATTAATATCTTGTTTAGGCAATTTATCACTAACAAAAAAATAATATACCATCGCACCTGTAGTTCTTTATCCATTTTTTGTCATTTTTTTGCACACAATTACTGCTGTTCCAGCATCCTCGGCAAAAGCATCAGCACCTATTTCATTTGCAAAACATTCTGTGACCGGAGCACCTCCAACAATAATCTTTACCTGCTTTCTTAACTGATTTTCCTGGAGACTTTCAATCACTTTTTCCATTGCAGGCATGGTGGTTGTAAGAAATGCAGATAATCCTAAGATATCAGGCTTATGCTGTTTTACTTCAGAAATAAAAGTCTCCATAGCTACGTTAACGCCCAGGTCAATCACGGTAAAACCTGCCCCTTCTAGCATGTAAATCACAATATTCTTTCCAACATCGTGCAAGTCTCCGTTTACCGTCCCGATAACAACTTTTCCTGCTGACTTAGCATTTGTCTTTGATAATTCGGGTTTTAACAATTCCATCCCTGCTTTCATAGCACGTGCGGCCAGAAGAACTTCAGGTAAAAACATATCACCGTCTCGAAATCTGGCCCCAACAACATCCATTCCGGAGATTAGTCCATTATCCAAAAACTCTTTTGCAGTTATCCCGTTATCAAGCGCTTCCTGAGTTAGTTCTACGGCACGCTCCTGGTTACCATCTATGACAGAGTTGGCTGCCAGTTCATAATGTACTTGTTTGTCAAATGCCATTATTCTCTCCTATGATTTTTCATTTTTAGCCGAATCTCTCAGTCTTTTCATCCGCTGGAGGCACGAATAGGTTGTGCAAATCTCACAAAAATTCCACTTTGGTTTGAAGTAATTGATTGCTCTTAATCCTGCAACCAACACACCAGAAACCGACTTTATCGGATTCATTAAACAATTTTCATTCAAGGTAATACCTATCTGTTCGGGTTTAAGCCTGTGGAAAAGTTTTTTTTGGCCACTGACGTGCCAACCGCAATATCCGGGACTGTAAGCGAGAACGCAGATATCATGCGTAAGTAGTTTTCTATTAGAAAGAATATCGAGAAGGTACTGTTCACAAAACTCTGCGCCTTTATCTGCTGCCACAGAAGCCGTTGCATCCAGTATGCCGCCAAGAGCTACATCGTCGGAATTACATAATTCCTCAATCTTTTTGCTGACTTTGTTACCCAAAGTCAGAGCGTAGACGGCTAAGTTATCGGCCTCGGTGAAAATGTGTTCCAGTGGTGTATTTTTTGCATTATTCCCTTCTCCTTTATAAATAAAAGCAAATTCTTTCTTTGAAATTTCTGATAATAGCCCCGCTGGTTCAGCACAATCTGAAAACACCTTTATTGCATCTTCGGTAAGCCCATACACTTTATCCAGATTAATCCTTTGTTTAGGAACCCCCATTTGTCTGAGAACGGATTCGGGTGTGGGCATAAGTTCAGCTATTGTTAATGAATCAATTTTTGACATAAAAAGTCCCGTTATTGGAATTCAAACTGGTATCTGCCTATTCACTAAAGAGAAGCTAGAGAAACTTTGCAAAGCATCGTAATCCAGAGAATGCTGATCAGGATATCAACAAAACTTTGCATTGTACTCTTCCACAATATCGCCCACAATATGGATGCGTTCAATGTTTCCGGTTGAAGACATCTCATCTGAAATACCAAGCACAAGTCTTGGCGCAAAAAGTTCTATTACCTTGTGTGCACATTCTTTGAGAATCTCGATCGGATATCTTTCATCAAAATAAACCGCAGGTATTCCGTCCAACAGAAACATCTCATCACCAAGCGCTGCCTTTATCTCTTCAAGAGTCACGTCGCCCTGGGGCACGGGGGTGATTGCTTCTATCCCGTCCAATCCCGTCTCTTTAGCATATTGAATCAAGGGCTTGCAATCCCCATCCCAATGGGAGCTGATGAACTTACCTGCTGCATGAAGCTTTTCACAACGCCGTTGACAGGCAGGAAGATGGTATTTAACAAAGAGGGATGGAGATAAGGTTCCTGAGTGAATATTTTCACCAAAATTGATAATTTCAACAGGCGAGGTGTTTACAATCTCGATCAAACGGAAATGACTATCTTCCAGTGCACTGAAATAAGCCTCCGTTGTATCCGGCCAATCATAGATCGCGAATACCCCGTTTTCGATACCCATTTTCTCGATGTACAAGCTCTGAACGTTCATACGGGGAAAAAACATGGTCGGAGCCCCAAGATCACCAACCTTTTTCTGGCTATCCTCAAATTTTTTTTGATCCCAGGTCCAGGTTGTATTCTCCTCGCGCCAGGTAGCTACTTTCAGTTCTTCCTCAGTCTCTACTTCCCATTTAATATGAATCAGATAATCAGAACTAGGAGGACGGCGAATAACTTCGGTTTGATTGCCGACAGGTGTTTCAATCGTCGTCAGAGTATCAGTTTCATTCAATGGTTGTTCAACAAATTTCACCGACGGATGTTCGATACGCTGGAAACAGCCGTTGTAGAATCCATAGAGACGATCGGAACAACCTAAAGCCCTGTAAATGTCTGACAAAGATTTATTGGTATAGGGCGGAGGTAACTGTTCTCCGGTGAATTTTTTGTCAGTATACCAACATAGTATACGAGGTTGCCAAATTATTTGATCGCTGGATTGTTCAAATAGAACATCTCTGTGCAGTTTAGCGAAGTCTGCCATACTCTCGAGCCGTTTCGAACATCGTTACAATATTCTCCGGTTTGACATCAATCATATGATTGCACGATCCAAGTATATAACCACCCCCCGGAGCAAAAACATCAATCAGTCTTTTAATTTCAGCTTTGACTGTACCGGTTGGTACTTCTCCTTCGAGTATTTCTACTGCGCCATGAAACGTGATCGATTCGCCGTAAGTTTTCTTGAGTTCAAGAGCTCCCATACCCTTAACTGAAGTTTGCACCGGATTGAGAACATTCACGCCTACTTCGATGAGATCGGGTATGACATCGAAGATTGCTCCATCACAATGGCGAAATAAGGCCGCGTTCGGTGCTTTTTCGTGTATTAAACCATACAACTTCGCCTCGGCAGGCTTGATAAATTCCCGGTACATTTGAGGAGAGATCAATGTGTTCTGCTGAGTTCCGAGATCATCGCCTACTTCCACCATTTGCACATAGGGCCCAACTTCGTCCAGGAACATACCATACACGTCCAGGTAAATATCAAGCAGACGAGAAATCAGGTACCGGGCAAGGTCAGGCTTTAATGCCAAAATCATCAGAAATTCTGCCATACCCATCAACTGACAGGAGCGGTCCAGGAAGCCTTCGGACAGCGGATTACGCGCCACCAAAGCGTAGTCAGTTTCATCATACATTTGTCTTGCTTCATCAGCCAGGCCGTCAACCGTAAACATATCTATCGCCTTTGGCCAGTTGTATGATTTGACGTGTTCAACCGTTTGAGCGTGTTGTAAAGGAGAATTAACAGCACTGACATATAGACCTACTTTCCTATAGCGAACACCCCATATGTCCGTATAAGTCTCATCTTCATGAGTTATCAACCTGGCTTTGGGATTTTTCTTCAAAAAGATGCGACGAAAGTCGATATCGAATCGTTCCAGAATACGCTCATCGTAGTAATTGGCCGTGGTACCGGACCGTATGGGAGGAATCGGATCGAAGCCAAGGTAATCACGGAGTCTCAAATAGGTTTTATCCAGAAGCATTGTGGCATTCCCCATCAGATCCATGGGAATACGATCAGGCTCCTCATGGTTGTATGCTCTCATCACACGTTCACGATGACTCATTTTCGGCATAACATGATCCCTTTAATATTGTCCAAATTGATCCGCTAATTCCCACAGACGACATACGCGTTCCGGCGGCACCAGGGGTGACACAGAACAAGCTGTGCTCAGAATGTACCCGCCATCAGGCATGCCTTCGGCAATGGTCTTGCGGATGGTTTTATCAATGGTTTCATCTTCTCCCTGAAGCAGCACATTGACAGAGTCGATATTACCTTTAAGAAATATCCGGCTGCCAACACGTTTTTTTGCTTCTTTCAGGGAAACATTTCCAAGCGGAGGAGGATCCATGCACTCCATCCCGTCAATATCGGTCTCCGCCATGGTCTCGAGACGATCAGAAATAGATCCACACGTGTGCAAATATGCAGCTCCCCCCACAGGCTTTATGGCTTGTGCTAATTTCCGTACCGATGGCAATACAAATTGCATATACATTTCAACCGACATGAATGAAGAGCCGGCATAGGGTGAAGAAATCTGGATGCTTTCCAGTTGACCCAGCTCAATTTGCGCACGAGCCCAGGCTACACTCTGCTCATCAAAATACTCAACCAGTGCCTTAAAACGGGGTGGATCATCGATCATGGCAAGCAATGCATCTTCCAAACTCGGAAACCATTGAAGTGCGCGGGAATAACCATCGGCAGCCCACCCTCCAAGGTGCTGATCGTTCCCAAGTATTTCGCGCGTCAGATGACTGCTATAGAAATCCTCAGGTTGATATGGTTGTATATTTTTCTGCCAGGCTTCAGGATCAGCCGTCTCAAAAATATGAGATGAATCTCCTTGAGGAGTTTCTGTTAAGGTCTTCCCGATAAATGAGTCCACTCTCGTACCGGATTTATTGCCAGGCAAATAAACGAGAGAGCCATCAAAGTGATAACGTCGCGCCAGATTGCATTCAGCTTTGACCAGATCTTCAATGGTTTTCGGAATTCTGCCATCATTAGTACCCCAATTTATTATGTGTTCCAGACTCAGGAGGCACCAAACGGGAACTCGATCAGGTTGCTTTCCTTTGATGGCTGTGTTGACACGATCCCGTGAAGTCATGTTTGATTCACTGTTTTTATTTTCGCTCCAAACATTTCGCCAAATTTTACAATGTTTCTTAGTTACAATTTATTTTTATATGAATTACGGCATAATGGTTATCATTTGAATATACATCTTGAAGCCCGTTTTTACGATTTCGTCATTATTTGTAGAAAAATCCACAGAAATATATTTTCCATTTTATAAATTAACATTAATCTTGAATTTATCTGATTTCTATTCTAATGAATCTTGGTCTATAAAATTTTGGATCAATATACTCTTTTCTCATATCACCATTTGGTGAGCTGATGTAGCTACAAACCAATGAATCTTCATCATCCATCAAAGCTGAATGAATCCTGAAAGCATATGTCATTGATATATGATCTGGGTTTTGAAAAACCTCGAATGGTCCATACCACGGACCCGTAATTTTCTTTGCAACCAATAAATGAAGTTTACTTTCTAGTGGATCATAGGTTGTACATAAAAATATCTTTCTTTTATTTAAATAACTTATACTCGATTCTGTATTACCGGGTATGAAAAGCTTTTTCATGCTTTTATTGCTTTGGATCCAAATGAGCTCGCCCTCATTTTCACAAAAATATTCAATACTGTCAGATGATTTATTTTGAATGAGTTTAGAAAAAATTGCCCTTGCTAAAATTGCATAATTTCCATTGGGTTCATCTTTTTTATATCCCAAAAAATAAATATAAGGATCATCAAAATATAAACCGGAATGTATTCCAAATTGATTATTTCCGATCCCCAATTCAACATATTCCGTTTCCCAATTGTCGGGATCATCTTTTGGGTTTGAAACGATTATCATATTTGTTCCCACTGTAGACCAAAAATCCAAGTATTTACCATCAAAATTGCCTTGGATTGAAAAACAAAGGATTATCAAGTTTTCCTTTATTAAAAGTCCATTTGTCGGCCAATAGTAAATATCAGGCGTTTTGTTTAAACTGGGAAAGAAAGAACTTGGTGAGCTATCTTTATTTTTCCAGTAAAACTTTAGGTCGATATTTGATTCATTTATTTTCTTTGTGATTGCTAAAGAATTATTGATGTGAGGGAAGAGAATCTTTCTCTGTCCATAATCATTTTTACCTATAAATGTGTCGCCAAATAACCATAAAACACGATTATCATTTAATTTGATTGAGTGTGCAGCATCGGCACCTTGCCATCCTGTATCCTGTGGGACGAATAGATTATCATAGATGTCATCATATTTTATAATTTTTATTTCAAACGGAAGTTTCATTAGGTTACCGGTATTAATTTCAAAATTGTAAAATTTGATTGATCAACAAATTAATATCTTCTAGATGAAATAACTATTTGGTCATACATCTCATTATAATTTATAGAATTGGTATGTGGCCAATCATGATAGCCTTGGGGCATATTTCCTAGATTTACATTTATTGAGTCTGGATAATCTGAAATTGACCCAAAAATTATAAAAAGAGAAATAAATAAAAATTTGATATTCAAATATTTCAATGCAATACTAATGTGATTATGACAATTCTACTTCAATAAAATAAGGCCGATATATGTCCATCCCATCCTCGGTAAACAAATGATCCATTCCACCATATTCATTTGTGGCATAACTGATAATTAGTTTTCCACGTTTATCTGAAATCCAAGGATGAATTCGCATAGCGTAAGAATTTATTGGAAAGTTTTTGTTCTGAACTGGAATTGTGTAGATCGGTAAAGGTGCGGACCACGGACCTGTTAATTTTTTGGCCCAGGTTAAAGATAATTCATTATTTTTCGGAGTGTATGTTGTGGTGAAATAAGTTTCCAGATCTTTTTTAAAATATATATTTGATTCCGTATTACATGGTTTAAACATCGGTTTTGCTCTATAAAAATCATTATCCCATGTTTTATTCTTTTGAAAAAATTCTATTCTTGATGCATTTGTTTTTTCACCTAATTCATCTGTATTCATTCGGCCTAATATCATATGATTTGAAGGTTTTTTTCCATGAAATCCAAGAAAATAAAGATATTCGTTTTCATCATATAAAGCAGCGTGAATTACTCCACCACTGAATTGAAAATCCCAATATTCTGTTTTCCAATTCATCGGATTATCAAGATAATTATCAATCCTTAAACAAACCGTTCCAATTAAATCGATGGAATTATCTAAAGTAGCATTAACTGCCATAGCGAAAATATAAAGTTTTTTATTCAGGATGGTTCCATTGGTTGGCCAAATATAATCACCTATCATTTTATCTGGATGATTAAAGAAAGAAAAAGAAATGTTACCATCACATTGCCAGAAAAAATTCATTTTATTTGGTTCACCATCTCTTAATTCCATTATTCCGACCGAGTTATTGATCAAATTCCAATCGGATCCACGTTTTTTCTTTTCAGTTCTACCTATCAAAGTGTCTCCAAATAGCCATAGGATTTTTTTGTCATTCAGAATAATCGAATGACAAACGTCGGAACCCATCCAGCCATCTAATTCATAATCAAAAAAATGGTCTAATACTTTATAACCACTTACAGACTTGATCGTAATTCTATGTTCAGTCATTTTTTCCTAATTGAACTTTAATGAATAAAGGTCTGTATGCCTGAATGGGGATTTCTTCAAACGGTCCTTGGAAAGAAGTAACAAAACTGATAATTAATTCACCAGGTTTTGTGCTGAATTCAGGATGGGGCCGAACAGCATAGGTTTCAATACATGTTTTTAATGGACAAACCACTAAGGGGTTTTTATAAATAATGATGGGTTTTGACCAAGGACCTTTAAGATCCTTTGCCATAGTAAGCAAGATATTTTGATCAAGTGCTGTATATGTTGTGGTAATAAAAATGTCCCACTCCTTTATGTATTGAATATTGGATTCTGTATTCCCCGGGGAAAAAAGAAACTTCAGATTTTCCTTCAAATTACTCCACTTACTAACACCATCAGTTTCTACTAAATATTCTAATTGATCTGCTTTTTTAAAGCGAATAAAGTCTTCCTTTGTCATTCTCGAAAGGATCGACTTTTTCAGCCCATCAATTTGAGTATAACCCATAAAATAGATCATATCGGTATTCAGATAAAAAGCAGAATGAAATTGTTGCTGAAAACTATCTCCTTCCCAAGGAAGTGTCCCAAAATCATAATATTTTTTATTCCAATTTGTTGGTTTGTCATGTGGATTATCAATTTGGATTAAGACGGTACCTACCATGGACCAAAATTCAGTTCCATCAATACTCATTGACTGACAGAATATGTAAAGACTTTTATTTAAATAAAACCCATTGGTTGGCCAAAGAAAAGATCCTGGCATTTCTTTGTAGGGTGGGAAAAAGGCACGAGTTGGTTCGTTTTCACCGATATGAAAGGTAAATTGCTCAGATTCTGGTTTAGTCAGATCTTGAATTGCGATACAATTATTAATATGAATTCCATCACTTATTTGATTACCATTTTTATATTCACCAATGAAGGAATCTCCGAAAAGCCAAACTATTTTACCCCTATCAATTGAAATTGAATGTCCTACATCGCCAGCCAACCAACCTTTTTCTTGGGGGTGTAACCATTGGTTTTTTTCATCATCTATTACTACAGATTCGATATAATATTTTCCCAAGATTCCACCGTGGATTAAAAATGGTGCTAAAACAAGAAAAAGGAAAATTGGTGTTTTAATTGATCTCATTTATTATTTATTTTAAATAAAGAATCTTTTTTGAAGTTGTTGAATGATTGATACTGGCCTTTATAAAATAAATACCGGAACTGGCATTCCTTGTAATAGCATTTTCCCCATCCCAATAAAAATGATGATATCCCGGGTTTATCAACCCTTTATGAACTTTGGATATAAATCGACCATTTACATCATAGATAGAAATATCTAAAACTCCTCGATCTACAATATCTAATTCTAAATTAATTCTTGGATTGAAAGGATTCGGATAAGTTCTTGAAATTGAAATTTTGGATGGCAGTCGAAATTCTTGTCTTACCTCTAAAAAACTCGTATCGAATGCACTAATCGGTATAGAGACAAACCTAGGTCTATAAAGCCCGGCATCTGAAAAATGGTCAGAAAACTCATAACTGTTTACATTATAACTAATAAGTAATGCTTCTTCATTTGATAAGTGAGGATGTGCTTTGGCATTGTATGTAAAATAATCTGGATCCAAATCCGATTCTGGAGTAGACCAAACTATATTGAAGAACCCAAACGGGCCAATAACACTGCTTCCTAACCTATAGGCTACCTCCTCGCCAACTCCATTCAATTGGAAGACAGCAATGTAAAGATCTTGCGAAATCTGGGACACACTAAATTCCTGGGAAATGTTTTGAGTTATGGAATAACTGTCTGAAATATCAGGGGACCATGCATTGCCATCCCAATACTCCCAAAATAAATAGTTATCAATATATTCTTCGGGAACTCTGCTCACTGTCATTTCTTTTGATCCGTTCCCATCCTTTACACCATAAAAATAGATATATCCATCGGGGTCAGGGTTTCCAGATTCTGCCAATTTTGATAATATCGCTTGACCATACACAACACTCCAACCTTCAGGATCTTCGTAAAATAGGGGTGTATCCGCCTCTTCAAGGTTGAATATTTCATAATTTTCCGTAAGGTCAAAGGAAATGAGAGAAACCCCTGCAATGGCAAAAGCCTGTTGTCCATCATCACCATGGTCCATTCTTAAAGCGAATAAATAAAATCGATCATTAATAGAAATTCCATCCATCAACCAGTACCAGTCTCCCTCTTGACTGTTTTCAGTATTAGGAATAAATAAGGTAGTGGGATTCCCATCCGTGTCATGATGGTAATAAAAATCAATATTTTCATTAATGGGTGTATTTCCATCCATAACTGCATAGGTATTATTAATAAGGTAAGTTGGTGGAAGTCTTTCTCCTGTCGTAGAGTCAACGCTTCCTATAAATGTATCGCTAAAAACAAATAATGTTTTATTAAGATCACTAGATTGTTCGTTTCCATTGAAAGGTATTGAATAAATACCATCAGCACCCGTCCAACCCTCATAGCGATGAAAAAGTTCGGACCAATCTTCTTCTGCGACTGCTGCGATTGGGTTACAATCATCAGTTGTTTCAATTTGGATAGGATGGGGATAGGAAATAGGTGCCCAGGATTGCACCCCTGAACAAATTAAATTAGGTGTAGCTTTAGTAGCAATGTAACCTATAGGGAAACAGCCAGTTAGTAAACCAACTCTGAATTCTATATTAATTGTAATTTCAATTGGATCGTCATAAGCATATCCTGTATCAGAAATCATGCTAATCCAATGCATATCATCATGAATCAATTGTGCTGGATAACAGTTTTCAGCTGAATCTGCCCACTCTTCTGAAAATGCCATGGATCCTGCATTCTCTCCAAAAGAATAATTCCCTGATATGAACTCCCAGTCTGTTGGCACCAATACACAAATTACTCCCTTATGGGGATTTGGTTCTGGTACAAAAGGATCAATTATATTTAATTCAATTTGAATATTCTCATTTTGCTGAGCATTATCCGGTTGATTTATTTCATCAAAATAACACCCTGAAATCAAAAAGTAACAAAAACCAATAATTGTTAAACGAACTATCCGTTTCATAACAATTATTTTATTGGATTATTTAATTTGGTTGTTAGTGAGGATGGGCGTACATAGGTGTAAACAATTTTTGAATGAACATCAGAGAGATTTTTTACTTTGATTGTTTTAGCTGCTTCAGGGATTATGATAGTTTCATATAATGCTAATCTTGCAAAATGACCACCCCCAGTTTCAATTTTGATCTCTCTTCCTTCTACAAGATTCATTGCAAAGGCACGATTCTTAAGATGTAAAGAAAATTCCTTGTCAAATTCAATTCTGTGGATGTTATAAAAAGTTTCTGGTCGATTGTATAATTCATAATCTTTCCATCCATTTCCTTCAGAAATCAATTTTGGTTTTGAGATATAATTGTTATTGATAAAGTGTTCTGTATGCTCCAATCGTATGTTTTCAAATGCCCGTTCAATATTTAAATGCCTCAAATTTCCATTTAGATCTCGACGTAAATAGTCATAGATCTTAAAAGTAAAAATGTAAGGGGTTGCACTAATTTCTAATACAAGGTTACCCTCACCGCTGCAATGTACAGTGCCGTTTGGAATTAAGATCAGGTCATGTGGATCGACTTCGATGGAATGCACATATTTATCAATATCCACTTCATTCCCATTTTGATGAGAATCAATAAGTGCTTGTTTGAATTCATGAGGATCACTTGATTCTTTAAGCCCTAGATAAACACGAGCACCTTCCTTCGCTACAGAAATGTAATAAGTTTCATCTTGTGTAATAGTTTCTCCAAAATTCTTACGTATAAAATCTGGTCTGGGATGACATTGAGTAGATAAGTTTCCGCCATCAATTGTATCTAAATAGTCTAATCTTATTGGCCATTCATACTGGAATCGTTTTGCCGTTTTTTTACCTAATACACGCTCATTTTCTTGGAACATGAGAAAATCAAAAGTAAATTCCAAATATTTTTCTGAACTTTCTAAAACAATTCCATTTTCTGGAGCCAATAATTCAAATGACCATGCAAAATTGAGCTGGTCCGGGTCCAATCCCATGTGTCCTTGCATGAACTTCCCTCCCCAAGGTCCGGGATAAAACCAAGGTCTTACTCTGAATGGAGCTTCCGACAAAATGTGCAAGGTATTTCGAAAATCATCACCTCGCATGGATGCTGGATTTTTTTCATTTTGTATATCAATCAGAAGATCAATATCGGGAAGGAGTTTCCTCTTAGTGCGATTCAGTGCAGGCCAATCCACGAAATAGGAACGCTTGTAAAAATAACCAAAGGACATATCGACAGGATTGCCAATGTTATGGCATCGGCCATTCCTTGCTTTTTCCTGGATAATATCTTTTGGAATATCAATGTACCATAGTGTATCCCAGATTTCAATTAGGCTGGAACCAACGCCATAAATTATTAACAGGTTGTTCGGTTCGTATTCTTTGGCTGTGGTAGCAAGAATCCGGGCGTTAGCGACTTTTTTTGCATTAAAAAATCCTTCCAAACCAAATGGGAAATGGGTTCCCCATAATGGATCTTCGCCACCGAGAAAACCCTCAATGTGTCGTAAAATATCTGGCTCCGGTTTCAAACAGTCCTGGAAATCAATCCAGGTGACTTTTAGTTCAGTTGATGTAAGACTCAAAGCGATTAATTTCTGAAAATGATCCCAATCCACACCATTATATCCATCAATGATAAAAACTCGTTTTCCTGCGTGATTTTCCTTTTTGATATGTTTAATAAGATTTTTATATCCAGTTGAAATCAAATTCTCATTCAGGGGAAATGTTGGAAAACAATCATACAGACCACGCGGGTAATCTGATGCATTGGCAGATATCGAATTCAGGTATGGGTCTTTCATTATTTTCCCAGTTTGGGATGAAAAGCTGCACCCAGAATGGGTGCGTGGTTGCCAAGTTCTGAGGATTTAATTACACATCTTCCTCGGGGCACAGTGAACGCCATTTTTTTAACATGTTTTTGCAGTGGTGGAAGAATAATGTCGGCACTCTTCATTATTCCTCCACCTAAAACGATCACTTCCGGACTATAAGTATGAATGATATTAACCAGGCCAATAGCTAGATCACGTATAAAGGCATTAAAAATTTTATTGTAGTCCATTTCGCCTTTGCGGACCATATCAAAAAAAGATTTAATTGGGTCATCATTCGACAAAATTGACGGTATTGTTCTTTCAAATATTCGCAATAATCCAGTTTGGGAACAGTAAAGCTCGAGGCAGCCTCTGTTTCCACAATTGCATTCTGGACCATCTTTATTGATACTTATATGCCCTCCTAATATTCCTCCCAGAGGATCGCTACCATAATAAATTTCACCATTGTGTATTAAAGCGCATCCTACACCAGTTCCTAACGTCATACAGGTAAATACCCTAGCACCTTGTCCTTGTCCAAATTTCCATTCACCCCAGGCGTAACACCGGGCATCGTTATCCATCTGAAATGGAACATTGTATTTTTTTGAAAAGATCTCACAGAGTGGAACACCAATCAAAAGACGGCCGGCTCCAACATCATCAATCACCTGTCCTTTATCCGTATCTACCAACCCTTTGGAGGAAATACCTCCCTTTTCAATGTTTTCATCCCCGATAAAATCACATACAGACTGTTTCAGAGACTGGACTATACCTTCTGAATCAGTAAAGTCTGTCAACTTTTTTTCCTTATAACGAACAACTATCCCGTCGTTCGATACAATTCCCATTTTTATATGGGTACCGCCAAACTCAATGCCTATTCTCATTTAGAGTTGCTATTTAATCCATTTTTGGTTAAATCATACATACTATCATGGTGAGAGATACCGTATAATTCTAAATCTTTCATAATTGGATTTGCCTCTAATTGCCCATTTATTGAAGGATTTATTCCCACACACCCACTCAAAACTACATCAACCCAATTCCCATTTGATGAGCAAGGCCAGTCACAGATCTATGGTTGTTCTGGATATGATTTTCGTGCACCACCAGTATCCACACCTATAATCGTTTCCGAAAAGTGCGCACTTCTATAATAATCAATATCAGATGTCATTATTTATAATCTCTCCATTAGGATTTACTGCCGCCAATCATTAAACCACGTATAAAATATTTCTGAAAAACGAAAAAGACAATTAGCATAGGTAGCATCATCAAGATTGATACGGCCATAAGTTCACCCCACTCCGTCTGGTGTTGGCCCACAAACATCATTATTCCTAACGCAAGTGTACCTTTGATCTGATCAGACAAATAGATTAGAGGTCCCATAAAATCATTCCATGTAAACATAAAGGTTAAAATACTTATTGTTGCAATGACAGGTTTGGAAATAGGTAGAGCAATTTCTTTAAATATCTGAAAGTGAGATAATCCATCCATCTTTGCGGCATCGATAATCTCTCGTGGTATATTTAGAAAAAACTGACGGAAAAGGAAAATATTAAATGCACCGCCGCCTAAAAATGCAGGCACGATCAGAGGTTTAAAAGTATTTAGCCATCCCAACTGTTTGAAAATCACAAAAACAGGAACCATTATAACTTGTAATGGAATCATCATCGTAAAAATGATAAAAATGAAGACTTTGTCTCTATTTTTCCATTCAAGTATTGAAAAACCGTAGGCAACAAGAGCACTAGAAAAAACAGTTCCAATAATTGTTAAGCCTGTGATCAAAATTGAGTTTTTAAAATATTGAACTAGGGGCATACTTTTCCAGATAGTTGAATAATTCTCCCAGTGTATTGGATCGGGTATGATTTTTAGTGGAAAACTAAAAATGGAGTTACTATCTTTTAGAGATGTTGAAATCATCCACAATATTGGCATTAAGGCAATAAACGCACCGCTAACTAAAATAATGGGGATTATATTATTCTTTATGCGTTTCACTTTTGACCCTCATAATAGACATAGCGTTTAGATAAGTGAAATTGAGCCAGGGTCACACATAGAGTTATTGCAAGGAGGATCCAAGCCAAAGCAGATGCATATCCCATATTAAAATCTTCAAATGCTTTATTATATAGATAAAGGTTATAAAATAGGGTGGAGTCCAGTGGTCCGCCCTTGGTCATAATAAATGCTTCTGTGAAGACCTGCATAGATGCAATGACCTCAATTATAGACCATAAAAAAATTACAGGGGATATCATTGGCAACGTAATATGAACAAAGCGTTGGTATATATTTCCACCATCCATTTCAAATGCTTCATAAAGAGGTTTTGGAATATTTTGTAACGCTGCTAGAAAAACAAGCATGCGACCACCCCCAATACTCCAAAGACTCATGATGACCAACGCGGGCTTCGACCATTGAGGATCCTGAAGCCATAAGGGCCCATTTAAACCAAAAAATCCCAGTATAATATTTAATAGTCCAATCTGGGGATTAAAAATCCACATCCAGATCACAGAAAGCACTACCCCTGAAATAATGGACGGTAAAAAATAAATCGTTCTTAGAATTCGAATCCCTTTTACCGTTTGGTTTAATAGAATTGCCAGTAGTAGGGAACCAACGATATTTAGTGGTACCCTGAAAAAAGTATAATAGGCAGTATTTTTTATTGATATCCAAAAATAAGGATCTTTTGTTAATATGTTTTTATAATTCTCCAACCCGATAAACATTGGGATCTGTAAAACATCGTACTGGCAAAAACTGTAATAAAGGGACATCATGAATGGATATATCCCAAAGGTGGCAAAACCAATTATCCAAGGAGAAAGAAAAATGAAAATGAGAAATCGTTTAGACATAATTAATTCTGCAATTTGCGGGTGACATAATCATAATATCGAAATGACTTATCCAACTCTGTCTGAATCCGTTTTTCCGCTTCTACTAGATTTTTTTCCATCGTCGAAATATTCCGAATGATTCTTTCTTCCGCACGAGTATACTCCCGCCAGAATGTATCATGAGCCAAGGGGATGATACTTGGAGATTTACTTCTATGCATTTGATCTAAAAAAACTTTATAATTTTTTTCGACTAAAAATTCTGGATGATAGGCCGCTTCCCTATTTGCAGAGAATAAGCTCTCAGTTGATTTTTTGAGATATTCAATTTGAAAGTCGGTGCTAGCTAAGAATTTCATAAATTCCCATGCTTTCTCTGGATTTTTAGCATTTCTAGGAATGCCTGCCCACCACGTGCCAGAACTGGAAACACTTTCGCTATTTTCAAAACTAGGAACATTTATTACTCCATAATTCAAATCCGGATTATATGTATCAATCAGTTTTGGGAAACTGCTATCAAGTATCATCATTGCTACTTTACCGGAAATGAATCCATGTTGATCCGCCACCCCAAAGGTTCCCATTAGCTCAAGTACATCATTTAATCCAATCTCATGAATGTAATCACGAACCCATGAAAAACATTTTTTCATTTCAAGAGTATTAAATCGAACCCTACGTCCATCCTTAGAAACAAATTCTTGGCCTAATTGCCACGCGATAACATTTGAGGTGCGAAGGTTTCCATAAGTTGGAAGATATCCCACCTGGGTTAACATATTTTTTTGATTTCTTTTGGTTATTTTGTTTGAAAATTTTCTTACTTCTTCCCAATTTTCCGGAGGTATTGTTATCCCAATTTCATCAAATATATCTTTATTATAAAAGAATGCAAATGAAGCGGTATTGATTGGTATTCCATAGGTTTTTCCATCCCACTTCATTTCCTTCCAAAGTGATTTAAAAAAAATAGTAGAATCAAAATCATCCTTTTGAATGTATTTGTCCAAAGGGATTAAGGCATTGCGACTGGCCCACATTTTTAACGGAGAAAATTGACTAATTATATCGGGTGGAGTTCCACTTAAAATAGCAGTGAATATTTTTTGTTCATGTTCTGTCCAAGGAATGGGTGTCGATTTGACCTTGAAGGTTGATGTTTTATTGAATTCAACAGCTGAGTCAAAATTGGAATTAGATGAGCCTCCTACAGGCCAATATTCAATATCATAAGCATGACTTGAGTTATATGGTATGAATAACCAGAGTATGAAAAGAAAAATAGATAAACAAATAGTTATACGTAAAACGGACATTTTTAAAACTTAATCCCAAAAGTAATTCTATGGATATCACTGAATATATTATTTAATGTAGAAAAACTATAATCCATTGAAAATACAGTGCCACCAAACATTTTAATTTCATTTAGACCTAAACCATAGGAAAAATTCAATAAATCCCGATTGTACTGATAACCAATACGCAAATCCAATGTATTGAGAACTGAACCCTCTAGCCCAGCATTAATGAATTCTTCACCATCAATGGGATGAACCAGATCAAGTCCCAATGTAAGTATGCTGGTGTTAGATTTGAATAAATAATCACTAGCGCCAATTTTAAAAAGGAGAGGTGATCGGAATTTTTTATTGACTGGAGAAATATCTGGACCAAAATGTTGAAAAACAAATGCCAATGCCAAATTTCTGAATCCAGTCTTATAAAGAGAACCAACATCTACCATTACATTACTGAAGCTGTAATCGTCAAGGATTTCGTTTACATATTTTAGTTGGATACCTAAACTTAATTTGTCTGTAAAGTTTCTACCATAAGCTAGTCCAAACAAATCATCACCGGCATTTACCATTCGACCAGTGCCGTAGGGTTCCTGGATTGTTGTTTCTTCAAATGATTCCACTCTAAAGCTAATGAGATTCACTGCGAATACATTATCTTTGAATCGTATAGCGAGAACTGCTGTTTGAATTTTTGAGTTTACTAACCAATCATTGTCGGAAACAGAGAAATGGAATTTATCAATACCCGTTATTCCAGCAACATTCCAAAAAATTGCATTCCCATCATCAACTAATGAAGCACCTGCGCTGCCCATCCCGGTTGGACCTGCACCAATATCAATCTTTAAAAACTGAAATCCTGCAGACCCGCTTTTAGAAAAATCAAAACCATAATCTAATTGGGCAAAAAGAAATCCTACGAAAAATATTATAATAAGTTTCTTCATTTGATCAAAAGCAAAGTTCCTTTTGCATCTCCAACCTTGGATGTGACAGCCCAATAGTATATTCCTGGTGCAGTTATTTGTCTGGAGTCTGTTCTCTGATCCCAAAATGTATCACCAGATTCATCCTCATGGATGATATGTCTTATCATCTCGCCACTGGAAGTATAAATATAAATGTCGCAGGGCGTTGGGAGATTCGTCCATATAATCGTATTCTCTTGCCCAACAGTAGGGATACCAGACGTCCGTTTAAATGGATTGGGAAATACAACCACGTCTAGTGCGGATTCTGCAGGTAAACTAATTGCTTGTAATGGAATTTCATTTCTGTTTGTAAACCAACTCTCTCGTCCTGTGCTATCCATGGTAGTGACAGCGTAAAAATATGACACCCCCAGGCTTATATCCCTGTCATTGTAATTCCATACGTTATTTTCTACATCAAAATAAGCATTGATGTCCAACTCTTTCCTTACTCTTATTCGTCTTTTGATGACCTCCCATGGACCAATGAATGCCCTGTCGCTTCTATATACGATATATTTTTCAATGTCCATTTTTCCTGTTTTTGGATTTATCCAGAGATCTTCAATAGGCTCCCAAACAATTGAAATGGTTTGTTCTGCAGGAGATGGTATAAGCTCAATTTTCGGCGGGGAAGGTGGTGGCAGGTATGCTGTAACAAAATTATTTTCATATAAATTTCTAGCTCTTTGAATTGCAATCTTCAATGAATCTAAGCCCTGATTGATATATTGATTTTGTATGTTACTCATTTCACTACCATCAAGATCAATGACGTCTTCATAATCCAGCCCATCCACTGCTTCAACAATAGTAATAGAAATTGATTCATTAGATAATAAAGTATAAGGTCCAAATGACATCATAGTGAAAGGATCAATCGTATCTCCAGGAACTGTAGCTAAAGATTGATCTGAACCGGATAGGATATTGTATAGGTCTACTTGTGAGTTGGTCGAAAGATTTAATTGATTCCCATTTACAAGGTAATTTGTAATAAACATATTGCCTGGCTGTTCCTGACCTAAAATGGATAAAGGCGCACTTAAACAGGCAAACCCAGCAAACCCATGGGTTAGAAGATTACTTCCATCCCAATTCCCAACACCGGCAGAGAAGTCATACGACCCCGTACCATCATATGCGTAGATCATCTTTTGAGTTTCATCAATACCGACAATATCATCCATCCGACTCAAAGCGTCATTCCAACCATTATGGCTATTATAATCTTGAAGGCTGGGACGTAAAAGAAATATTGAGCCAAAATAGAAATTTTCAATAGTATAATCATTTAGGTTTTGTAAATCATAAGTAATAATGATGAAATCATTTAATTCTCTAAAACTCCATGCACGGCTTGTCCGAACAACATTGATATTTTGAGTTGTTGTCCATTCAGCCGTGATAATTTCCTCTGCTTTAGTGGTATCAAATTCCATTGATTCGACATAATTGATCTGCTCATCCATTTCATTGAATGTGCCATTATCAACTTCATCAGGGCCATTTTTAGTCAAAAAAACATCGCCGTTGACAACACCACCTATCCATACACCAGCTTTATAGAGATAAGACCTTTGTTCCCAAGGATGATTTAATTCATGTGGTCCAGCAGGCCAATCCATACTCGGATAATAATCACCTAGTTTCAATGGATGGGAACCATGCGTTCCGTCATCGTTCATTGTATCCCATATTTCACCTCGGTCATGAAGTCTAAAGTCGGGGGTTCTGTCTTGGGCCACAATTATGCTAATAAAGCCAAACAAAAACACGTGTATTGATTTAAAGTGATTAAAATTCATATTTCAATCCAAATTCAATTTTTCGTGGTGGATACCAAATAGACCAACTCATATCATAGCCTAAAACATCAGTTAACGTTGGTTCGCCTGTTTCAATAAAATTGGGAATCACTTCGGGATTATAACTAGTATCACCCATCGATTTAATATTTTTTTGATTGAATAGATTAGAGATCAGCACAAAAGCCGAGACCTGCATGTTATTTTGTAATTGAAACGTTTTATCAATTTTTAGGTCTGATAAATGGATTCCGGGATAGCGCTGATTGTCATAGGTCGTAGGAGGATCATTTTCGTCTAAATAAGTAAATGCCTGTCCTGAAGTGTATCTATACATCATACTCACATTAAGATGAGATAAAAGGAAATTTTTCGTAGATTTTCCAGAATTATAATTCAACCCCATTCTCAGAATGTGAGGACGACTAAACTGTCGTTCAATAACTAGCGATTTGTATCCTCTCGTCGAATATTCATCATACCATGCATACGTAGGTGTACCCGTGGAGTCGAAAGTAACTTTGTGGGGAGATGCTCTTCCTTGGGTGGCCTTTGAAAAACTGTAATTCATATCAAGAGTAATTCGGTCTGAAAACAAAGTTCTTATTTCAACTTCGATTCCGCGGGAATCACCATAATCACCATGTAATGGTGTGTCTATGATCACATTTGCTGATTGATTTTTAAAAGGATCCCAACCGTACCAGCTTTTATCAAAAAGTCCGATCAATTCTTCTGTTTGATTATAAATATCCCTGTAATATGCAACGATATTAACGTATGCCAAATTTCTAAAGTTGTGTCTTAATCCAACTTCAAATATGTGGGTTCTTTGAGGAGGGAATTCATCAACGTTGAGGAAAATTACACGTTCATGATCCACACCAGAAGAAGGAATATGTTCGGGCTCTCGACCTTCTTCCTCAGCAAGTTTATTTTCTTCAATAATTTGTTCTAACAATGGTGTGGGACGAAAATATCTGAAGTAGCGCATACGACTAATAGGTGGTAACTGATAATAGTGGCCGTAGTTATAATGCAGAACAGTATTTTCAGTGATAGGGAATGAAACACCGATCCTTGGACTTGTCATATGATGTGATGAGACGAGTGTACGATTCTGGTAAAAAATATTTTCAAATGCATATTGAATATTGCCTAGTGAATCGATCTGATTTCCATCCGGATCCAATGATTCATCATATGCTGTGTTGATTGCTGGATTATATGTGCTATGTTCATCGAACCATGCAAAGTTTGGATTAAAGAAATCGTACCTTAGCCCAAGGTTGATTATCATACTTTCAAATTCCATTTTACCTTGCACAAATGAAGCAAATTGGATCGGGTTTATCGTTTCATGCATATTCCGATCCTGAAATTCATGGTTCGATGTTGAAAGAGCCGTGAAACGATAGTCATAATATTGTCGGATTGTATTATAATTGTACTCAAATCCTGTTTTCAAATTGAATTGGTAATTTATTTGCCAATTCAATTTTCCAGATAATGATAAATCAGAAGCACTTTCTTTTGTTTTTTGGATCGTAAAATATTTATCGAAGGGTTCATTCGGGAAATCTGGGTATCGCATATACCCCCATAGTGTGAGCGCATAGTCTGATAATGGTTCTGTCGTATTAGTATAATCACTTGGTTTTTCATTAAAAAGAAATGTATATCGACTCAATTTCAAATCATAATAAAGGTTTTCATTTAGGCTATGTGTTAAGGAAAGGCTAGTAAAATTAGTATGGTTATCAAGAATACCGCCAAATCCTCGATAATACTTTGCCTGTAATAACCAATCACTTAAATGAGTAAATCCGTGTATCTCATGAGCATACATACCAAAGAATTTTAATTTTATCATAGGCGTGATCGGCATGGAAATAACCAGGTTGACATTTTCTTTATTTCGACTATCCCTTGGCTGCGGCAGGGTGTATGCCGTCTGTTTCAATTGTCCTGATAGCTGGAAGGAGAAGTTTTTATTATTAAAGAAAGGAAGAGGTCCACCAATCGATCCGAGAAAGTTATAATCTGGAGTTGTCCGATAATCAACCATCTGTGATTTTCTATAATCATCCATCCACAGGGGATCCATATAGGGATCTCCTACATAAATACTATCAATCTGTCCATCATAACTGTTATCATATTTTGTATCAATATATACATTCCTTGTCGTATCGAAGTAAAGGAATGCCGTATCTTGATAAAAAGTCATTGTCGAATCATCATAAAACAACCCGATCATATGATCATTGAATTCTCTTTGAGTGGAAGGATCATATACATAATTCCCGAAATGACGTTGTCCAGGTGGAGCGTATGAGAATTGAAATGATCCGTTATATTTTTCATCTCCTTCTTTCATAATCACATTCACGACCCCAGATTGTGCATTCCCATATTCAGCACTAAAGCCTCCCGATATAACTTGGATTTCTTTCATTGCTAAGGTATTAACGTCAGTGAATGAACCGCCAGCATCCCTTCTATTAATGGTTAAAGATTGTGTACGTATTCCATCCATAAGCCATATGATTTCTTCCTGGTCGCCTCCACGAATTGTATATCGCGCTTCACCTTGTCCAGATTCACCTGCGTACCCTCTTCCATCGCCGGACATAACGGGAATTGGATCAAAAAAGACGCCTGCTTGAAGCATAAGGGCATCTCGGGCTTCCAATACAGGAAGTTTTTCAATTTTTTCAATACCCATATATACCGTACTTGTAGTTTGGTCTTTTTGGATAATTTCTCTTTCTCCCTTTACAACAATTTCGTTCCCCTCTATCACACTTTGTTCAAGGCTAATGTCAAGGAGGGTGGAGAGGTCTGATTTTATATGGAGATCTTTTACAGTTTTGGAGGTATACCCGATAAATTCATATCTAACATCATAGGTCCCCGGCGGGATACGAAGAATTGTATAATTCCCTTTTGCGTCAGTAATGGTTCCAAGATAAGATCCAATAACGGAAATATTGACTCCAACGAGAGGATCGTTCGTGCCATATACTTTTACATGACCTCTTAGTTTTCCATAACTGCTTGCATACAAGTGGAAAGTTGTAATAACAAAAATGATCAAAAGCTTGATATATTTATCGAGTGATTTTCCCAAAAAAACTAATATGGGCATATTCCCCCCTTTGCATTTCTTTTGATTCAATTATTTCAATTATCTTTTTATTGTATCAGGACAATTCTTAGTAATGTCTTTAATTAATTGTTATAATAAAGTTATAATGGCATTTTTCATTGTTTAATCAACGTCCCATCATTCTTATCAAAAAAGAAAACCTTATCCCAATTAAAATCAATATTGATATTCTCTTGGTCATGTTCTGAATGGGTTGTTTGTAGAACAATCTTATGGTCACCTATATTACAATTAATCAACCAAGAATTTCCCTGATAATCGAATGAGTTAATTTCTAATGAAATACTGCCGTCCGAAATATGAATGTCTCTAGGCCGGATTCCAAGCTGGAAATCAACCTTTGGTATTGAAATAGTTGAAGGGTAATCGACTATTTGTCCGCCAATGAACATTTTTCCATCTTGGATTTGAGGTGAAAAAAAATTCATTTTAGGATAACCGATGAATTCTGCAACAAAACGGTTAGCAGGCTCATTATAAATTGATTCGGGAGTTCCTACTTGCTGAATAACGCCGCTTTTCAATATTACAATTTTTTGGCCAAGTGACATCGCTTCAATTTGATCATGGGTAACATAAACCATCGTTGTGTTTAATTCTTTATGAAGAGATCTGAGTTCTTCACGCATTTTTATTCTAAGGTCTGCATCTAAATTTGATAATGGCTCATCAAATAAAAAGATCTTGGGATTTCGAATGATTGCCCTTCCTAGAGCCACCCGTTGATTTTCACCTCCCGATAGAGATTTAGGTCTTCGATCAAGCAATCTTTCAATATTTAGCATTTTCGCGATAAAATTCACTTTAGTCTGAATCACATCTTTGGAACAACCGCTGAACTTGAGATTCAAAGATAAATTGTCATACACCGATTTATGGGGATAAAGAGCGTAGTTCTGAAATACAAGAGCAATATTTCTTTCTTTGGGTTCATCATTTGTTATATCATGGTTATCTAGAAAAACTTTGCCAATAGTGGGCTCCTCCAATCCACAAATAATTCTTAACAACGTAGTTTTCCCGCAGCCCGATGGACCTAAAATCGCGACAAATTCACCCTCGGCAATATCTAAATTGAAATCTTTTAGAACATATTCAATTTCAAACCGCTTTGATATCTTTTCTAGTTTTAATGATGATGGCATTTTTTATAAAAAAAAAGGTTGTAAAAAACTTCTCACAACCTTTTTTAGTCAGTATTACCTAAGAGATTTATTGAATAAGGGTCATTTTCCTGATATCCGTAAATCCTTTTGTAGTAATCTTATAGAAATAAATTCCACTTGGGATTGAATGCCCGGAGAATTTTACCTGATGAGCGCCACTTTCTGTCCACTCATTGACCAACTCTTGAATTAAATTGCCATTGATGCCAAAGACAGAAATATTGACGTGACTATCTCCATCGATGCGGAAATCAATGGTTGTTTCAGGGTTAAACGGATTGGGGTAGTTTTGGCTAAGCTGATACTTGGTTGGTAATTCAGTTTCATCAATACCAGCTGTACCGCCCACAACCTCAACCATATGGTTAAAGGAAGTATCCACACCCGCAGAACAATATACACCATCATCTTGATCACTAGCATTGATGTAATCCAGCATATTTCCAGAGTTTACAGTAGCTACGTAACCGATAGGATAAGTTCCATTCGCACTTCCCACGCCGAAATTTAACGTCACTTCGTGAACTACACCTGCCTCAGTAAAACTACCTGTATCTGATAGGAGGTATACCCACTTCATATTGTCGGGTGTGGTGAATAACGTGTCAATATCAACTGCGCTACCAGCGCTAGTTGACCATACTGAACCATCATCTGGATCAACTACCATTTCACCCGAACCAACGTCGTCTGTTGTTGTAAAAGCACCTGAGGAATACCACCAATCATCTGGTACCATTACAGCCATAGCACCAGGATGAGGAGTGCCAGATTCTGCACAGGCATTTGACACTGTTACAATTGTGGTAAAGGTCTCTCCCGCATTGACTTGAGCTGGCTGTTCAACTTCTGCGATCCAACAAGCTGTACTGACCAAAGCAATTAAAAATAGAACACCCATTTTACTTTCCTTTAAGGTAGCTATTTTCTTCATTTCATCTCCTTTTTTTATCTTTGTGAAAAAGTATAGATAATTATGAACACCGCCTACCAAGCTTTTCCAAAATAACTCGGCACACCTAACTGTTTTGTAAGTATTAATTCTTTGAAGGAAAATTTTTCAATCTGGTTGTGGGTACTTATTTGACCAGAACAATTAATAGTTGGAGTCAATATTTCTTTTACAATAGTCATAATGGTATAAAAATCTGCATAAATGTAGGAACAAATTAAAAACTTAACAATTACTAAATTTTGGATTGTTCGGAGTTGATAGACGGTTTATATCTCACATATATATTTTTTGATTATCTGTTTCCATAATAAATATCCTTCACCGTTAATATGTAGCCCATCATTTGAATATTTTTTATCTAATTTCCTTTCTGAGTTTAAAAAATGAGAAAATAGATTGACATAAACTGCGTCCATATTTCCCGAAAATTTTTGAATGTTTTGGTTAAGAGCCTCTATGCTTTCATTTGATGCAATTGGTATGCCAATGAATGAATTTTCATTTATCGGTAAAATACTATGGAGAAATAACTTAATGCTTGGATTGTAGGCTTTAATTTTTTCCACAAGTAATTTATACTCTTTAAAAATTGCATCGTTTGAGTCACCACGGTTCAAATTATTAATTCCAATCATAAGAAAGAGTGCTGCTGGTTCACTTGTTTTGAGAAATTCGATCCTTTTTGCCACGCCATCAACAACATCTCCCCCAATACCTCTGTTTATAATATCAGGATTATCAAACAATTCACTCCAATTGCATTGTTCGGTAATGCTGTCCCCTATAAAAATGATAGCTCCCTTTTTAACTGGTAAATTATTAAAGTGGGAGACACGTCGGCTATAATGACTATTCATAGCTTGTGTCCAGAAATCCTGGGAAAATATATTTGTCACAATTATAAGTATTGCTCCATATTTTATTTTATTCCACAAAATGGATTATTTTTCTTTCTATGTTGACTCAGATGATATTTCGAAACTGTGACCAAAGAATACAAATAAAATTACAAAAAAATTATATTCATTTTTGCTAATAAAAAATAGATTATCAAATAAATAATTACATTATGCGAAGATAAATATTTTTAAGTTAATATATGAAATTAGGCCTTGGTCTCTACAAAAACTTATTAAATAGTACAAATTTCCAATTTGCCAAGCAGGCTGGGGCAACACACTTGGTAGTGCAACTCGTAGATTATGTTAAGGGGACAAAAAATCCTTCCTTGACACAAAATTATCTGGATGGTTGGGGAGTAACATATAACAGAGACAAAATGTGGCAATACGAAGATTTGATGGCACTTAAAAAAGAGATTGAGTCATACGGTCTTAAATGGGAAGCAATTGAGAATTTTGATCCGGCGCATTGGTATGATATTTTGTTGGATGGCCCTGAAAAGAAAGTCCAGATTGAAAATCTTAAGCAAACTCTTAAAATGGTTGGCAAAGTTGGCATACCTATTGTAGGATATTATTTCAGTATCGCAGGTGTGTGGGGATGGACAAGCAAACATACTGGCAGAGGAAACGCTAAATCTATAGAATTTGATCAAAGCCTCATTGACGTTAATCGCCCTATTCCTAATGGAATGGTTTGGAATATGCAATATGATCTGGATGGGGAAAATGGCTTTATTGCACCTGTTTCCAGATCTGAAATGTGGGAAAGACTGCAATATTTTTTAAATGAGATAATGCCGGTTGCAGAGGAAAACAATATAAAACTGGTTGCTCACCCGGACGATCCTCCTGTAAAAAATATGCGGGGAACTGCACGGCTGTTTTATCGGACAGAAGAATATGAAAAACTTTTAAATTTGTACGATAGCCCTTCTAATGGGTTTGAGTTATGTATGGGAACTGTCCAGGAAATGGAAGGGAGTAACTTGCTTGATTTTCTGGATAATTATTCCCGCTTGGATAAAATAGGTTATATTCATTACCGTAACGTGATAGGTAAGGTTCCTCATTACAGGGAGGCTTTTGTTGATGAAGGTGATATTAACATGATAAAAGCTTTAGAAATATTGAAAAAAAATAATTACGACGGAATAATTATACCAGATCATACACCAGAAATGTCATGTGATGCAGCATGGCATGCGGGGATGGCGTTCGCAATGGGATATATTAAAGGAGCTATGCAGAGTGTAGAGAATTATACATGAAAAAAAATAAGAAACTCCTTCTATTTACAAAAAGTACATGTTCAATCTCTGATGATTGGACTTATAAAGATATGAAGGTCGTATGGCTGGAAAATGATTATTTGAAAATTGGGATTCTTGTTGGTCGAGGCAGTGATATTTTTGAATTCAGGTTCAAACCTTTTGATTGTGATTTTATGTTGCGTTTGCCAAAAGGTATCCGTAATCCACTCAAAGATTTCAGCCAGATGAGAAATACTCCAAACCAATTCGAAGATTATTACTATGGGGGTTGGCAGGAGATATTGCCCAATAGCCCTACTTTCAACTACAGGGGTGCTTCGCTAGGCCAACATGGAGAAATTTCCCTCATTCCCTGGAAATATTCCATTGTTGAAAATGACGCCAAGAAGGTATCAATAAAGTTATGGACTAGACCATTGAGACTCCCCATTAAGATCGAAAAAACACTTAAAATTGTGCATGATAAGCCGACCTTATTCATAGAAGAAAATATTGTAAATGAATCAAAAACAGACTTAGACATAATGTGGGGACATCACATAGCATTTGGCCTTCCGTTTTTAGAAAAAGGTGCTCAAATTGAATGCAATGCCAAAAAAATGATCTCTGAACAGGCAATGCCCGATAGCCGTCGGTTCAAACCTGGAGTGGAAACTAATTGGCCATCCGCAATTAACCTGAATGATCAAAAGGAAAATGCCAGTATCATACCTGCGGAATCAGAATTTCCGTATAGTGAACTAAGCTATTTATCAGGATTCGGAGAAAAAGGAAATTATTCAATTATTGATTCAGATCGAAACCTTGGTTTTCATTTATCCTGGGATGCGAACATCTTTAAATATTTATGGTACTGGCAGGAACGCTATTCCACCCAGGATGCACCATGGTGGGGCAATACTTATGCCATCGCCTTGGAACCTTGGACTTCCAGGTGGACACCAGATCCAAAACAGGCAATTAATAATGGCGAATGGTTATCTATCCCAAAAGATGGAACCATTTCCACAAAACTTTCTGCTTCTGCCATCATACCATAATTTTTCGGGGGGCAATACTTATGGAAAATTATTTAAAAAATTCGGTAATCTTCGCGGACGGCTTGGATCATCCCGAATGTGTGGCTCTGCACCCGGATGGATCCGTGTGGGCCGGCGGAGAAGGAGGACAGATTTATAAAATCTCCAAAGATGGAACACAGGTAAATGAAGTTGCCAATACTGGGGGATTTATACTAGGAATTGCATTTAATCCTACTGGTGATTGGTTGATAATATGTGATTTAAATAAACACTGCCTTTGGAAACTGGATATCCACAGCTACGAATTAATTAAATTTTCCGAAGGAGCTGATGAACATAAATATAATATACCAAATTATGCCGTGTTTGATGATGCGGGAAACTGTTATGTAAGCGAAAGTGGTGCATTCAGGGAAATTTCTGGAAAAATCCTTAAATATGATACGCAGGGGAATGGATCTGTCTGGCATAACGGACCATTTAATTTTGCCAATGGCCTGGCTCTTAACCATGCACAAGATTCCATTTTTGTGGTCTCTTCCTGGCTGCCAGGTGTGGAAAAAGTAGAAATTAATCCGGATGGCAGTGCGGGCGAAAGATCCGTTTATTGCACTTTACCGAAAACTGTCCCCGATGGAATGGCCTTCGATCTTGAAGGCAATTTGCTCGTATCCTGCTACACGCCCAACAGGATATTTAAAATAGCGCCAGATAAGACTGCGACCGTTCTAGTTGATGATTGGGAAGCGCATACACTTTCCAATCCCACGAACGTGGCATTTGGAGGTCCTGAAAATGATCAATTATATGTTTCCAATCTTGGTCGTTGGCATATACTAAAAATAGAATATGGACAAAAAGGGATGCCTCTTGCATCTCATAAGCGGAGCTGAGATATGTCATTTGAAAATGTGAAAGTAGTTGTTACGGGAGGTGCAAAAGGAATTGGTGGAGCCTGTGTTAAGGCATTTATGGAGGGCGGGGCAAAGGTTTGTATTTTGGACATTGATCAAGCCGGTCAAGAATTCGCTGATACCCTGGGGGACAATACATTTTTCATTCATTGCGACGTCTCAAAAGAAGATGAGGTTAAAACTGCTTTCAAAAAAATAGAAAAAAAATTAGGAGCAGTGGAAGTTTTAGTAAATAATGCAGGAATTCAGCGTTACTCAACAGTGACTGAAACCACTGAAGAAGAATGGGATCTGATCATGAACGTGAATTTGAAAAGCGCTTTTTTGTGTTCGAAGTACGCTATTCCAATGATGTTGAAAAAAAAGAAGGGTTGTGTTATTAATGTTGCCAGCGTACAGTCATTTATATCACAAAAAAATGTCGCACCCTATACAACCTCTAAAACCGCACTATTGGGATTAACCAGGAGTATAGCTGTTGATTATGCCCCTAATATACGTAGTGTCGCTGTTTGTCCGGGAACCGTTGATACTCCCATGCTGCGAAACTCTATTCAAGAATCGCCAAATCCTGATGAGGTATTGGAAGAATGTAATGAAATGCATCTTGTGAAGAGAATTTGTTCCAGCGAGGAAGTTGGCGAATTAATCACCTATTTAGCCAGCGATAAAGCTGGTTTTATTACCGGTCAAGCGATCAGGATCGATGGTGGTTTAGGGGTAACTATTGGCGGCAGTAAAAGGGATTAAAATTTTGAAATTGACTAAATCTGGAAAAAATACTTTTGGGTCATCGCTTAAATAATAAGGTTGCCGTCATCACTGGTGGTGGATCGGGAATCGGAAGAAGCATTGCAGAGCTGTTTGCAGAAAAAAAAGCCAGGGTATACATATTGGAAATTGATAATAAAAGAGGTTCTGATGTACAAAATCAAATTCTAAAAAATAATAATTTCGGACACTTTTACCATTGTGACGTATCAAATGAAACGAGCATTAAAGCTGCAGTTGATAATGTATTAGATGCTGAAAAACACATTGACATTTTAGTAAATAATGCCGCGATTTCCCACATTGGAACAATAGAACAAACGACTTCTTCAGACTTTGATCGAATCTATAAAACGAATGTAAAGAGTGTTTATATGACAACAAAACATGTAATAGGAGCGATGGTGAAAAATGGAGGGGGTGTAATTTTAAATTTAGCTTCAATTTTAGCTAAAGTAGGGGCTGATGAAAGATTTGCTTATTCCATGAGCAAAGGTGCCGTTCTAGCAATGACATTATCGATCGCCAAGGATTATATTGGTCAAAATATTCGTTGTAATTGTATTTGTCCAGCAAGGGTCCACACACCATTTGTGGATGATTATTTAAAGAAAAATCATGCGGGCAAGGAAAAGGAAACCTTTGACAAATTATCCAAGTTCCAGCCAATTGGACGGATGGGTCAACCAGAAGAGATAGCCCAGTTAGCCCTTTTTCTTTGTTCCGATGCTTCATCTTTTATAACCGCAGCTGCTTATGATATTGACGGCGGTGTCGTCAATTTAAGATAAAGTCGGAGTATTTTTGAAGCTTATCCGATTTGGACCAGCTGGGCATGAAAAGCCAGGCCTGTATATAGATGAAGATACAATTCTTGATTTAAGTGGTTTTGGTGAAGATTACGACGAGGGATTTTTCGAAGATGACGGACTCATTAGGCTCCAAAACTGGATTGATCAAAATAAGAAAAGCCAAATAAAGATTAACCCAGATACAAGAATTGGTCCACCAGTGTGTCGCCCAAGCAAAATAATATGTATAGGCCTGAATTTTTCCGATCATGCGAAAGAATCTGGAGTAGAACCTCCTACCGAACCTGTTATCTTCTTTAAATCAACTACTTCTATTTGTGGGCCATATGATGATCTCGTAATACCAAAAAATGCAACAAAAACTGACTGGGAGGTTGAATTAGCGCTGGTGATCGGTAAAAAAGCTAAATACGTACTTGAAAAAGGCGTCTCCGATTACATTGCCGGTTATTTACTCCACAACGATTACAGTGAAAGAGAATATCAATTGGAAAGAGAAGGTCAATGGGTTAAGGGAAAGAGTTGTGATACTTTTGCCCCTCTTGGACCATACTTAGTGACCAAAGATGAAATTAAGGATATTAATAATCTCAACATGTGGTTAAAAGTCAATGGCAATTACATGCAGCGGGGAAACACTCGCAATTTTATATTTCAGATACCATTCATAGTCTCTTATATAACTCACTTTATGACCCTACTCCCCGGTGATATAATTTCCACGGGCACGCCTCCAGGAGTTGGATTGGGCATGGACCCTCCCCGTTTTCTCAAACCTGGCGATGTTGTTGAATTAGGAATTGACAGTCTTGGTTTTTCCAAACAACAAGTTGTATCCCTATCGTGAATGGGAATTGGATCACAAAGCAATCTGTTTTGTGTGAGAGTGACATATAACATGGGGGGTGCCCCAAAGGTTGGGTGGGTGGGGGTGTGTCCACCAAAAGTGTGTCCACTTTTTAGGTATATTTGACTTTATTTGATTAAGATTGACTACTTTATAACTTATAGATATTAATGGTAGAAATAGGAAGCCCTCGTTATAAAACGAGGGCTTCCGTCAGAGAAGTTTGGTATGTTCTATCTGCGGGATCGACGAGACTCGAACTCGCGACCTCCGGCTTGACAGGAAAAAGGCCTAAAATTTACACCCCTGTAAGTGCCG
>Ga0208274_1000037_pt1 | contig 72376 bp, 63 predicted proteins | sample ETNtaG_22_FD_185755 | JGI IMG/M metagenome (GOLD analysis project Ga0208274, IMG submission 185755) | Marine microbial and viral communities from oxygen minimum zone, Eastern Pacific Ocean - ETNP201306SV43 (SPAdes) (version 2) | ecosystem: Environmental > Aquatic > Marine > Oceanic ... | reverse complement strand
TTAACTCAGCCAGATCGCAGAATGCCGCTGCCAGCTCTCAAGCAACCGCACTACTCCATTCACCGAACGCACTACTCCTGAGATTCCTATAGTGGCTGGCAGAAACGGGATGTCGATCCAGATTGAAAAGATTATGAACTGCTGCAGGAGGAACCAGAAATTGCTGAGCCTGGCCGGTTGATTTGAAACGCCGCATCCCTCGTTCTCTCAGCCTCGTCGATTCATGCGATTGTTCAGCCCGATTGTTGGCATACTGAGATGTATCCTGAATTACCTCTGACATCAATTCCCGACCAAACAGACAATTTCATTTTTCTTTCCTTCTTTTTTAGCGCCATTTGGGGTTTTCTAGAGTTTGTGGCCGGAGTCTATTTAGATTTAACAGCTATCCCTTGCAGTGATATTGCCGATGTTACTGAACCAGACATCATTCAGAAGATCCCAGATCATATCGAGGCACAGCCACCACCAAATCAACCGGCAACAATTATCCAATCCTAAAACAAGCTCCGCCATGCAAGCCAAATCACCCTTGCCCGACCTGTAAATCCCCTAAGTGATCAACCCAGCCGCCTGTAAACCTGTTGATCAGCATCATGTACGTCATTGTCCGTATTAAAATCACCCTAGTCAGGGCGTCTTTAATTTGAAAAGAAATCAGCAATTACCGTCGTTGACCGTTCTTCAGGAAATGCGGGTTATACTGCCTATTCTCCCCCATTCCACAATAGTCCAGGGCCAGCTCCTTGATGGGGTTGGTTCGTTACAGTCCAACGATGCCATCAGGGAGACCTGCCGCTCTGCAGCTTCGAGGTTGAGCTTCGGTGATAACAGCTGACCGCCCGTCTTCGCATCGCGAGGCGGGCGTTTTGCGTGGACCTACCCCCTTCACACGCTCACCCGCGCACCTTCGCAGGGCATAAAAATCACAGAATTCAGTCGACGGCCGCACGCGTGCCCGGGAAGCGCTGAGCGCGACCGGGCAAGCGGGCGGGGAATCGGACAAGAAGCGCTAGCCCGAAGCCCCTTGTGCCGGGATCACGGGAACCAGCAGGTGCGAAGGATGCTCAGCGCTCGTGTGAATGACGTGGATACCCCGGTTGTCCGATACGTCCTTTCGAAACGGCGGCGAGGGTCGGATCTCGTGTCCCCCAATAGTGAGTTCCAGAGATTCTCCGGAGCGAAAGAGCGTGCTGCTCGGGCAGATCTCCATAGCGACTTCCGCCACCTCCCCTGGAGCGAGCCTCTGCTCCTGCCGGAGCGGCAAAAATGGCAGCCACGGAGTCGACCGGACCTCGTCGATATCGCGCGCAGCCACCCGTGCAAAGCCGCGGGACACACCGTCATTCTTGTTGCCCACGCTGCCGTAGAAGCGCACGCGTCGACCATTCGTATCGCACTTGTCCAGGACCGCGCACAGCACCAGGTCATCGGGTGCCGGTTCCGGAGATTTACCTGCGCGCGCTTCCACGAACAGGCGCAGGACCATATGCCCGGTGACCTCGGTATCGGATTCAAAGGCGTGGCGAAACACCAGGTGCCCCCGCCTCGCGTCGTAACTCGCTTCGCTGGAAGCAGTAGGCGGCGAAGCCACGAGAGCTGCCGAATTCAGATCGAGGTAGAAGCGGTCGTAACGGGTCGTCGGAAGTGGCCAGGCCTCCTCTTCACGTACTTCGACGATCTCGTCGCGGGAAGCTCGCACCTCGAGACGTACCGGCGGTCGAGAGGCAAAGCCGTTTTCGCGCTCGCCCTTCACGAAGCAGTCGAAAAAATCGCAGGTGAGCTCCTGGACCTCTCTCGAATAGTAGGCGTCCCACTTGAGCCGGCGGTGGGTGTAGAGCCATTTCTGATTGGAGCCGATTCGCATGAACGCCTTGAACGCTCCCGGGTTGTGCACCCCCTGGTCAGAGAACGTGGCGCAGAGCAACGTGGGAAGTTCGATCGCCTCGAGGTCGGGTTGTTTGGCCTCGGCCCAGTCGTCGTAGACGGGGTGCTGATCGTGCCATTCCAACGGCGTCCCCCCCTCGGCAGCGACGAAATCTTCGACGTCGCCCGCCAGCACGGGTTTCACCTCGGTGAACCACCAGAAGATCGGAAAACCCGTTTCGCGCACGCCACCCGGAGCGAACAGGTCCCGGGTGATGTCGGCCACGCCCTCCCAGGGCGAGATGGCCTTGAGTGAGGGAGGGGCCTGACCGTAGGCGCGACATGCCGCCACGTGGTACTGGCTTATCGCGAGAAAGCTCACGCCGTTGAGACCGATGGCCCCCGTGCACCAGGGTTGCGCGCCGACCCACTCGATGGCGTCGTAGAAGGCCTTGCCCTGTTGTTCCGAGAAAACCGACGGTGGTCCCCCGCTGCTGGCGTAGCCGGGCAGGTTGAGATTGACCACAGCGTAGCCCTTGGAAAGCCAGAAGTTCGGGTCGGGAGCCTCCCAGCTCGTCGCCACTGAGAATTCGGGCTTTCCCTCCTGGGGGATCATCCGGTACTGCTGGGGCGGACCTCCCAACGGGGTCTTCCCGAGATAGGGAACCAGGCGGTTGTCGTACGGGTGCGCGCACATGACCACCGGCATTGCCTCGCCCCGCGCCGCCCTCGCCTTCGAACGAAATACGCTGGCCGTGAGTTCGAATCCATCGGAGACCGGCACCTTCACGTCGAAGTCGCACACCAGGTCCGGGTCCGCCGGCATGAGCCGACACGCGGGGCGGAAGAGCTGCCCGGTGCGCAATGCCCGCAGGGCAACCGGCGACAAGTTGCGGAGGAGTTGGAAGATTTCGTCGAGCGACGGCATGCCCAGATTCTAGCCCATTTCGTAACGGCACTACACATGCTTTGTTTTCGCCCCTGGATTTTCTTAGCAAGCTTGCAGCGCTGGTACCCCGACCGCGTCACAATCTCGTCCGGTATCACGGTGCATTCGCTCCTAACTCAAATCAGTAAGTTAAACGTAGATAATGGCGGAGTTCCTGTGCGGCAAGCCCATTCAGCTCAAGGCGATGCAAACGGCAATTCGAGAATCGGGGAAATCCATCGCCCAGTTGCGGGCAGAATAGCTACTCCACGACCCGGGCGTAGGTATAATCGGGATCTGCCCCCAACGCCCGCCGGATAACGCCTTTCAGCCTTGGATGCTGAACATATGCAGAACCTGTTTCTGCCATTGGCAGCACCGGCACATCTTCGACGATGATACGTTGAAGTTCCGCAGCAGCCTGCATCCTGACTTGCTGGTCTGAGGAACCTTGAAGTCTGGCAAGCCACTCATCATAGATTGGATTAACATATCTGCCTCGATTGTTCGCATTATGCGACCCCAGCAGATCGGCGTAGGTTACTATGTCATCAAAATCCGGATACCAGCTGGACACACAAAGATCAAAATCCCCCCTGGCAGATTTTTCCAGATACTGCTTAAAAGTCTGCTGATCGACTTTGATTTCCAACCCCAGCGTTTGCTTCAGCTGGCCTTGAAAATATTCTGCTATTTTTGCACCGGTTGGCGACGTTACTGTCAGCAATGTCAAATCCGGTATTTCTTCAAGTCCAGATTCCGCTTTAGCTTCAGATATAAGCTGCCTTGCTTTCTTAATGTCTGACCTGGGTTTCTCAACTGGATATTCCTTTATAAATCGATCATCGACCCCCCGTAACCAGCTTGGGAAAAAAGAATAGCTCGATTTGTAACCTGGTATTGCAATAATCTTGTTAACGAATTCATCTGAATCAAACACCAGCTGGATAGCCTGCCTTATCTTCTTGTTGGCGGTAAACCGATCATTCATAGTGTTAAATCTGATATAGGCCATCCCTCCGGTCACAAATGTTCTCAGCCGAATTCCTTGCTCGACGGCATCAAGCACAGTTTCCGCACCTAACCTTGCCAGGGCGATGCTGCCATCTCTGAACAGGTTCAGACGGGTTCTGTTATCAGAAGTGATGTAGCCAATGGATATCTGATTCAGGTTTACGATACTCTGGTTCCAATAATTATCATTCTTGACCATGATCAGTTTCGATCCGTGAATCCACGAGGTGAGTTTAAACGGACCATTGAACAGCAGATTTTCAACCTCAGCACCATACCGTTCGCCCTGAGACTCATAAAACGATTGCTTCACCGGATAGAAAGCCGCATGCACCATGACAGCTACACAGTAACCGCAGGGATTTTCCAACTCGACTTCAAGGGTTGCAGGATCAACGGCTCTAACCCCCAGAGACTGAAGCGGTAACTCACCCTTTTGCACCTTCTCGGCATTCTTAATGGGATACATGATCGAAGCATAGGGAGCCGCCGTTTTCGGATCGTTGATCAGCTGCCAGGAAAATACAAAATCCGCAGCAGTCACAGGTGATCCGTCACTCCATCGGGCATTTTCTCTCAGGTAAAAGGTGATCTTCTCATCTGTCACATCCCATGATTCAGCAACTCCGGGGCTTAGCCGACCTCGCCTGTCATATCGAACCAGACCTTCATTAACATGCCCCAGCACGAAGAAGCTGACCAGATCGGTGGTTCGGGTCGTATCGAGATTCGGAGGTTCCTGCAGCAATGCGATAGTAATTGACTGGTTTTTGAAATCAACCCCGGCACCGTAACAACAACACGCTGAGAACAGTAAAGACAACAACAACCAGCGCACTAGATCTTCCTCACAGACAGATAAAAAAGAAGATTTTGCCACACTCACCTGCTTCCCGTCTTTGCAAGCTCGCCTATGCAGGTATTGATCAATAAAGCCGTCAGAACCTTCAGCCAGAAGCAGCGACCAGGAAAGATGCAATCACTGGCGCGAATGGCGGTAATCAACTTGCTTTTCACAAGTGAATTAGATTAGGTTTAAAGATTCTCTGAACCCAACCCTCAAGGAACAAACAGATGTTAAAGACACGCTTCACTGAAGAATTTGGATTTAAGTACCCCGTAGTCTGCGGTGGCATGATGGGCATCGGTATAGCGGAACTGGTGGCACCGGTCGCCGACGCAGGCGCACTGGGTTTTCTTACCGCATTAACTCAATCCAGCCCTGAGGAACTGGTCAAGGAGGTGGAACGCACCAGGGGCATGACAGACCAGCCCTTCGGCGTTAATCTGACTATTCTGCCTACGATCAATCCGGTGCCGTACGATGAATACGCAGATGCTATTGTGGCGTCGGGCGTCCAGGTGGTAGAGACAGCGGGACGCAGCCCGGAACCTTATATGCCGACGTTCAAATCCGGTGGTATCAAAGTAATTCACAAATGCACATCGGTGCGTCACGCACTCAAGGCTGAAAAAGTTGGCGTGGACGCGATCAGTATTGATGGTTTCGAGTGCGCTGGTCATCCTGGCGAAGATGACATCCCCGGACTGATTTTAATCCCGGCGGCGGCTAACCAGCTTTCAATTCCCATGCTCGCTTCCGGTGGTTTCGGTGATGGCAGGGGATTAGCTGCAGCTCTCATGCTGGGAGCAGACGCTATCAATATGGGATCTCGCTTCATGGCGACAAAAGAAGCACCCCTGCATCAGAATATCAAGGACAAGCTGGTGGAGGCGTCTGAGCTGGACACAACTCTGATTAACCGATCATTCCGTAATACATCACGAGTGTATAAGAATTCAATTGCAGAGGAGGTTGCTGCCAAAGAACAAGCTGGTGCTGAATTCTCAGATATTCAGGAACTGGTGGCGGGAACCCGCGGGCGTAATGCGATGGCCAATGGGGACCTGGAAGGAGGTATCTGGACAGTCGGCATGGTGGCCGGTCTGATCAATGATATTCCAACCGTTGAGGAATTAATCACTCGTATTTCAGCAGATGCCGAAGAGATCATTCAGTCCAAAATGAAACTGATTGCCTGAACCAGGATAGTTACCGATGTTGCACGCTCATAGTAACAATTACCGGGGCGATATCTTTAGGTAATGCACTGAGTTGGAAGCAGACTTTAACTCAGTGCACAAACTGGTGACCTCTGAAAATTCGTTCGGGAATGGGTAGTGCCTCAGATATGCGACTGTCAGCCAGTCGATGGTCCATCGTTTGTTACTGACTGGCTGATCCCTTAATACCTTAACCTCAGATACCAGCAGCAACATCATAAAGCTGTTCAAAGAGCGGCATTGTCTCTTCGAGTGACAGGCAGCCATCGGTAATACTCTGGCCGTAACGCAGTTCACCACTGGCATATTCCTGCCGACCACCCACGAGATTACTCTCCAGCATTACACCTTTTATTTCAGAAACACCATTTTTGATTGATGCAGCCACGCTTCTTACCACCTCCTTCTGGTTACGAGGATCCTTTTTGCTGTTGCCGTGGCTGCAGTCGACAATTACGTTAGTAGGCATTTCATATCTGGCAAGCAGTCTAACCGCGTCCAATACTGCTTTCTCATCATAGTTTGGACCTGTCCTGTCGCCTCCCCTTAGGACCAGGTGACAGTATCTGTTTCCCTTGGTTTCAAAAATAGCTGGCACACCTTCTTTTGTCAGCGAAGGAAACAGGTGTTTATATGTAGCAGCGCGAATAGCATCCACGGCAACTTGTACGTCACCATCGGTTCGATTTTTTATTCCTACAGGCATCGATAACCCGGACGCTAACTCTCTGTGGATCTGACTTTCTGATGTCCTGGCACCAATAGCCGCCCAGCTGACAAGGTCTGCATAGTATTGACCAAACGTCGTATCCAGAAATTCTGTCCCGGCAGGAATACCGAGTTCCGAGACATCGCGCAGCAATCTTCGTGCTGAACGAAGGCCTTTGTTTATGTCAAAACTCCCATCGAGATCCGGGTCACTGATCAACCCTTTCCAACCCACTACGGTCCTCGGCTTCTCAAAGTAGACTCGCATGATCAGAATGAGCCGATCTTCCATTCCCCGTGTCTTTGCTTTGATTTGCGTCGCATAGTCAAGGGCTGCCTCTGGATCATGGATAGAACAGGGGCCCGCAATAACCAGGAGGCGCGAGTCCTGCGAATCAAGGATGGACTCCAGCTGTTTCCTGGTTGACGCGACCAGCTTGAGATCCTCTGTGGTTGCCGGAATCTCTTCAGCCAGCACAGCCGGTGACAGCAGTGGGTGAATGCGGGTTATGTGAAGGTCTTCGATGAAATTCGTCATCACTGGACTCAAGAACTAAAGGCGCTGGGATACCGGATGAACCGGGCCGAAATCTGCTACTCTCTTTTTAACCTCATCGAGCCGACTCATCACCGCATCGGGTGGCACATTATCGGAAACACCAAGAATCAGCTTCTCGCCCGGCCCAATCAATTCAAACAAGTTGTCAAGATATTTGCTGAATTCCTCATCAGACATTGATGATGCCAACAGTGAAATTGAGGGGATTCCACCCCAGACAGTGATATTGCCACCCATCCCTTCGCGGAGCTCTTTGAGAGTACATTGGGTCATTGGTGCGGGACAAACCGAATCAGCTACGTCAATCCCTGTCTGTGGGTAAAAAGGCAGCAGATTCTTGTTCTCACCATCAGTATGGGTAAGAAGCAGTTTCCCGGCATCGTGGAGTCGATCGCTGACCATCTTCAACCAGGGGGCTATTTCCTCCGCAAAAAACGGTGGCCAGGTCAAATCCTGATCATAGTTGGCACCCCAGAATATGACCTCAGCATCCGACTCCGCCAGTACATCCAGCATCATCATGAAAAACGGCGTCATCCTTTCAGCGAGTTCCCGCATGGCTTCTCGTTCATCCTCCCAGAGATAGAAAAACTTATCCATGGCGATAAGTTCATGAAGCATCAGATGAATCGGCGATGCAGCCACCAGTCCCATTGCGACAGCAACACCCTGGTCACCCATTCGTTGGTGATAAGACTGATAAGCATCAGGAGCCGGTACTACCTGCAGATTCTCAAATACTTGGGCAACAGCTTCAAAGTCATCGACTGATTCGATCGCATGTGATTTGAAGAAAGGCAGAGAGATACCATCACTGGCCATCTGAGCGGTCTGGTACAGATGGGTTGTGACATCACCCGCCGGGGTTCTGACCAGTGTCTGAGAATTCTCTCCGTCCCCACCTGTTTCAATGTGGAAATCAGGAAGAGAAACCTGAAAGGCATAATCTCTGTGGTTAGTCAGACCAAATCCCCGCAATCGATTATCACCCCCTCCTCTTTGAGTATAATCACCCCCCATCGAATGGCAGGCTACACCCAGTTCTTTCGCGATTGCCACGACGTCTTTGTCAACAAATCTATCCGGCAGTGTCCCCCTGATTCTATGAGCAATTTGCCACAGGTCCATTCTTGGCGCCCAGGGGATCTGATCTGTGGGTTCACCACGGATTGCAGCCAGCATTCTTTCGCGGTGACTCATGGTTTGGCTCATAGTTTATCCAATGATTGGTCTTCTGAACGATTCATATCAGCAGGAACAGACTTTTACCGTGAGAAAAGTCTGAGAGTATAGGACTATTAGCCGCTCAGTTCCTGCTAGTTCCCGCATCTAGCATACATTCAGCCTTTCTTCGGGACTTCTGCACAGATCACCTCACGACAATGACGGAAATCAAACAAACTGATTTAGCTGGCATCACCGGGTTGAAGAATCTTACAATGAGAAGCAGAAACTCAGAATTCTTCAGGCCACAAGGGGAAAGTGATCATGCAGACCGAGCTTATTGGCGAATGGCGAAAGCCAGTAAACACTGCCGCAAACCAGAAAGGCGGCATCCACGACGACGCGACTGCCACTGACCTGGGATTCAGGGGAGGTACGGTTGCCGGGTCTATCCATATGGAGCAGTTTCCGCCGTTACTCGTCGAACTATTCGGTGATGACTGGTGGCGTTCAGGGACTCTGTCACTTTATTTCAAAAGCGCGACCGTCGATCTGGAACCAGTGAGATGTTTCATTTCATCAGCTGAGAAAATTGGCGAAATCGACAGAGCCAGCGTCTGGATGGAAAAAGAAGATGGCACTGTTATCGTATCAGGCACTGCCTCCTGCGGTGGACACGATGATCAATCGGAGTTAAGGCAGAGGCTTGCGTCGATTCGTCCAATTTCTGAATTACGCATGCTCAGTAACCTTCACCTGGGCAATACTTGTTCACCACAACCCAGCCTGGTCACAAATAAGTTCGTCGATGGTCAGCTTAAAGTCATCACTGAACCCATGGCATGTTATCAGTCTGCTGAGCAATTTGGTGATCGTGTTCTACCCATGACGCAAATCGTGAGAGCCTTTGGACCGGCAGAGCACGTCCTTGCAGAAGACGTAAAACCTCCTTTTGTCGGACTTTATGGCGCCATCGAAATCGAATATGTTAACGGCCCCGTGTTTTCCGAAACCGAGTATACTGCCAGTGGTCAGATTGCAGGTTTATCAGACAGCCCCCAGACAGAAATACTCTGGCGTGACATGCTGCTCACCCGTGGAGATCAACCTGTGGCAAGAATGCTCAAAATGGATCGGCTGATGAAGGATTCATCTCCTCTTTGGAAGTAATATCGGAACTTAAGGAATCCGTTATTGCGGCGGATTCCTGAATCTCGCCCGAATGGCACTTACCCAGGTGCTCTTACGAGACGCTCTTACGAGACGCTCTTACGAGACGCTCTTAAGTCGTTCCGATCCCGGATTTCTCTTTTCGCTTACTCGTCATATTTAGGCCCGGGGGTGAACATGCAACCATCGATGAAGTAGTCAAAAAAGCCTTCATCCTTTTCCAGTTCAATATGTTCCGCCTGACTGATCAGTCGATCCAGTAGTTGCCTGTGGGGAAGAGAACAGAGCGCCATAGCCGCGCCTTCGAGAGCAGCATTTCCCACCTGACAGACTCTGCTATCGGGTACATCTGGAATTAAACCAATTCCTCTGGCTGAATCAGTATCCAGATAACGGGCAAATCCGCCCGCCAGATAGAGTCTGTCCAACTGGCCCGCAGTCAAGCCTGCACGATCCAGTATGATCCTCACACCGGCGCTGTTGGCGCCTTTTGCCTGAGCTAACTCACTGATGTCAGCCTCTGATAAGTAAATACCAGCGTCACGGTCGACAAAAAACCGATCCTTGCCATCAACATAGCGACCTGTCGTATTAATCATTTCATGCCTGGACAACTGATCCAGCAGATCAATAAGACCCGAACCGCATACACCCTCTGCAGGTGCCTCTTCTATCACCTGAACTTCTGCTTTCCCCTGTTGTGACAGTCTTATCTTTTCTATCGCCCCTTTCATCGCCGGCATGCCACAACTTACGGCCCCCCCTTCAAATGCCGGTCCCGCCGGACACGAGGCAACAAGGAGTTTTTCACGATTGCGGCAAACAATTTCCGTATTGGTTCCAATATCCATCAGGAGTACCGGAGATTCCTGCCTGCTCATGTCAATTGCCAGCAGGCAGGCTGCTGCATCTGATCCTACATGGCTGCTGACGACAGGCAGACCCAGCACCCTTGCTTTTGGATTAATTGGAAGCCTTAATCGCCTGCCGTCACTCACGACGGCGGTGGAAGGTCGTTGACCCAGGTTGTACTGAATCTCAGTCAATGATTGAAATGGTTTTTTACCGATGGAACTCACATCGAGTCCGAAGAACAGGTCTCGCATGGTGGTATTGCCCACCACAACCATTTCATAGATATCAAGCGGATCAACTCCAAAATCTGCCAGGATGTGACCGAGATAACCCAGCAAGGTCCTCTGCTGCAAGCGCCCTTTATGCTGGCTGTTAAATAAGATCCGGGACATGACATTCGTCCCGGCAAATCGCTGTGGATTTTCAAACGCGGCCGCGGCTATCAGATCTGATGTCTCAAGATCAATCAGTCGAACAACCACTGTGGTTGTTCCAACATCGGCAGCAACCCCATATATTTTCCGGCCCCGAGCAATTTCCCTGCCGTCCAGCATGATTCTGTCACCCTGACGCGAGACTGCTGGCGCCAGTGGAATATCGTGAAAACTGGTGGGCAAATGCTGGGTATGCTGCTCAATCCGCATAGCCTCACGTCGAAGCGTGTGGCAGCTGATGCGACCGCTGTCTGATACGACCCTGGCACGACAAGAGAGTCTGAATCTGCCCTTTAAGTGTTCTTCTTGTGCTGATCTTGGCGTCAGGAACTGTTCACCCTCGGTTATCTCAACCAGACACTCTCTGCATTTCCCGTTCTTGATACATGAGGTGGGAACCTGCACCTGCATCATCTCTGCCAATTCAAACAGTGACTGACCCACATCAGCAGACATTGATTTCTTGTCAATCTCAACCTCTACTGGCATCTGATTACATCAAATCCTGCTAAGCCAGCCGGACGGCCCGGTGTATGGCTTCAATATGATCCGGCGTACTGCCACAGCAGGCCCCGACAATGGATACCCCGGCGTTCAAAAGAGTTGGAATCCTAGCTGCCATTTCCTGTGGCGTCTCCCGGTAGACTACCTTTGCACCTTCCAAAACAGGCTGTCCGGCGTTCGGTTGCGCCATCACCGGCAGATCACAGCTTTTCCTGTACCGTTTGGTGATCCTGGCTGCCCAATCTGCATCTATCGATGTGCCACAATTGACACCAAGGATATGTGCACCTGACGATGTGGCGAATGCCGCTGCTTCTTCAGGAGCAATTCCCATCATCGTTGCCACATCTGAACCATCGTGTTTTACATCATAAGAAAAGGATACGATGACACAGGGAGCACCAGCTTGAAGTGCCGCCTCAACCCCTATTGTCGCTTCTTCCAGCGCTGTTTGAGTTTCGACAATAATGCCGTCGACACCAGAAGCAACAAGAACTTCGACCTGTTCTTTGAGGGAGTCTCTGACGTCTTGTATGGCAACATCACCAAGGGGCGCCATGATTCCACCAAATGGACCGATGTCGCCTAGCACAAGGGTCTCGTCAGTACCCGCCTCTCTGGCCAGAGAGACGCCAGCTTCATTGATTGCAGCAACTTCTTCGGCAAGACCGTGGCGTTTAAGCATGAGAGAACAGGCACCGAAGGTGTTGGTGATGAGGACATCTGATCCAGCTTCGAAATAAGACCGGTGTATCCCAGCTACCTTCTGTGGTTGAGTTATGTTCCAGTGATCGCCACATTCCCCTGAGCTAAGGCCCGCTGCCTGTAATTCAGTACCCATGGCACCATCACTCATGAGGACCCCGTTACTAATTCGCTGCAGAACAGATCCGGACATACTAGCTCACCTCGCCGCTACTGAGATTCACGTATTCACACTCTGGCTCTCAGGCATACTCAACATAATACCAACAATCGAAAAAAGTGGTGATATACATCCGGCTTCTGTGACTTTGAATTGGGTCTTTGATTCATTTAACAGAGGCAAAAGCCTGGCAAGACGGTCGGGATCCCAATAATGTATTTTTGAAATCAGTTCTGCAGGCATGCGCGGGGCTCCTTCCATCTGGGTCAAGACAGGAAAGCGAAACCACTGGCGATCCGGAAATCGCTCTCTTACCTGCCGTATAAAATCCTTACCCATCAGCTGCAGCATGGTCCGTCCTACATAGTATTGAAAATGGTAGAGAGAATAATCTCCACCAAGATCAGACATCATCTGGCCTGAATCGTAACCGAGTGAAAGTCCATAGATATAAATGAGCCCATGCTCATTCATCTTCTCACTCAATTTCTCATGCAGGATTTCGATCCCATGGTGAAGAACAACACCCCCTTCCACCTGCCTGGCTTTCACTTCAATAAAACAGGCCTCCGGCCTGCTGAGTTTGGCGATTGATTCAGCCGCCACAGCCAGACAATCCTTGACTTCTCTGGCGGCATGATCTCCGAGCGCCAGGGTCTCTCTGATTTCCCTTAATCGAAGCACCTTGACACTTGCAGATGCCAGCAAATCATCCTTGGAAAGCGTCACCTGCTCCATTGCGTATTGCGTCGCTTAAACGCTTAACCCCAGAACCTGTGAAACAGCATCCACTGCCTCTGCCGCGTTGGTACCGAATCCATCCGCCTGAATCTCGTTAGCATAAGCCTCACTCACCGGAGCGCCACCAATCACAATCCTGACCTCATTATTGCCTTTGAAATGATCAACGATACTTTGCATGTAAGGCAGCGTTGTGGTCAGCAGAGCACTCAGGCAAACAACCTGGGCACCTTGATCGACTGCCTGCTGAAAATCATCTTTACTGCAATCAGTGCCAAGGTCCATGATTTGAAATCCAGCACCTTTCAACATCATCGCCACGATATTCTTGCCGATATCATGGAGGTCTCCTTCTACCGTACCAATGCAGACAACACCAAGTGGCTTGTGATCAGTTCTCGCAAGTATTGGCTCAATCAGAGCAAGACCCGCGTTCATTGCTCGCGCAGCAATCAGCATCTGTGGAACATAAACCTCATTTTTTGCAAATTGGTCACCAATATGGCGCATCGCGGGGATCATTGATTCCGAAAGGATGCCACTCGCGGTGATATCCGCATCCAGATCTTTCTGGACAAGCATCGGGGTGGTTTTCGCGTCTCCCCTGACAATAGCCTCCCATAGTTCAGTGTTTCTCGCCATATCCGCCTCTACTTCAGTGTTTACTGTACTTCATCATAACATCCGTTTTCAGGAATTGACCCTGATCAATCAGCCACAGTTCATGTTGAGACTATGCTCGTCAGGCTGACACAGGTTCCTGGTCCAGGTACTGCCAGTTGTCCTTAACCGCCTCAAACATGGCGAGGATATTTTCGGGTGGAACCCCTACTTGAATATTGTGAACCTGGTTGAAGACAAACCCTCCTCCCGGTTTGAAGATCTCAACATTCTTCTTCGTGTGTTCATACACTCCCTCAGGTGTCGCAAAGGGTAATATCCGTTGTGTATCACAACCTCCTCCCCAAAAACACAACTGTTCACCAAACTCTGCTTTAAGTCGTACCGGGTCCATACCTGTGGCACTAATCTGAACTGGATTCAAGATGTCACAACCCGCATCAATAATTCCCGGAATCAGATCATAGATGGAACCACAGCAATGAAGAAAGACCGCGACATGGGGAGTTCGCTGGTGAATTCTTCCCCAGAGAGCAGCCTGTTTCGGTTGTATCACCTGATGATACATGTCTGGACTAATCTGAGGTGCTGCCTGAGTGCCAAGATCTCCACCCATCTGAATAATCTGTATGTAGTCACCAACCGCATCAAGATAGAGTTCCAGATTTTCGAGATGATTGACCAGAATTCGTTCAAGTAACTCATTGGCGAATCCGATGTCCCCACCCAGGTCCATCATGAAATTATCCCATCCTCGCAAGGACTGACCAGTCTCAAGAAAAGCCCCGCCGAAAGATCCGAGAATCGCGTAGTCGGTATTGTTGTACAGCCTTTTTGCCTCATCCTGCAGCCGCCGCAGCGCACTCTGCCGGTATACAGGCCACTGATATCTATCAAGATCGACAACAGTTGTTGCGTCCGCCATCGGATGATAGATACTATCAAAATAGTAGCTTTCTGCAGGTCTGTGAAGGATTCGTCGCCCCGATCTGTCAAGCGCAAATTCACCCCCTCGATTATCTGACTCAGTCCTGAAGTTGGCGTTTATTTTCGCCGCCGTCCCATCAAACAGACGATAGTCGCGCCATTCTGACAGTGTTCCCGAATCCAGAATAACCACATCACATCCGAATTGCTGAAGAACCTGCTCTTCGACAATGGCAAGTTGCTGAGTGGTATCAAATACTTTAATTTCACCTCCCTCAATTCCCAGATGATCCTTGAGGTCTGCATAGGCAGCTGCCATTATCCCAGTCGATCGCATACCACCAAGATCAACAGGCACCCGATCACAAGGTTGGTGACGAACTGTTGCTACAACTCTTTCGCGATGATTCATTTGTGCGCGTATAACACACCAGATCTAGTCAACGGGCTCAGGCTCCGTCTCCCCGCCATATTTATCAAACCATGCAAGAACATGTTTTACCTTCGAAATCAGATTAGAGGGTCGACTGGCGATTCCATGAGAAGAATTCGGGATTCGCACCATGGTGGCATCGATATTTTGCAACTTGAGTGCTTGATAGTATTGCTCCGTTTCTGAGATTGGCGTTCGATAATCTGATTCGCCGGTTAACAGCATTGTTGGGGTCTTGACATTGCCTACCAGTGACAATGGCGATCTCTTCCAATAGGTTTCAAAGTGATCCCAGGGCAAACCAGGCAGCCAGTATCGATAGAAGAAATTGTACATGTCAGCAGTTAAGGCGAAACTGATCCAGTTGATCACTGGTTTGGCCACAACAGCAGCCTTAAACCGGTCAGTTTTTCCAATTATCCAGGCGGAAAGCACACCACCACCAGACCCACCGGTAACAAAAAGCTTCTCAGGGTCTGCCAATCCTCTAGCAATAATCGAATCAACACCTGAAATCAGATCATCGTAATCTTCACCTGGGTAGTTCTGATCAATCAGATTGCCAAAGTCCGCCCCATAGCTGCTTGATCCACGCGGATTACAGTAAAGAACCACATACCCCGCCGCGGCATAGAGTTGAATCTCCGCAGAGAAATGTGGTCCGTAAGCAGCAAAGGGACCACCGTGAATTTCTAGGATAAACGGGTATTTTTTGCCTTCCTCAAAGTCTGGCGGTGTTACCAGCCAGCCTTGAATAGCCCTTTGATCAAAAGAGGAGCGCCATGATACCTCTTCAACCCTGGCCATTGATCTGTTACCAATAAGATCATCATTTAATTTGGTTAACCGACTGATCTTACCTCGTTTACTTCTGAGCCATACATCTGATGGCATTGTGCCGTCGCTGCCTGAGTAGGCAATCACACCGTTGTCAGATACAGAATAGCTTCCAGAAGTATAAGGTCTGCTCAGACCAACCCCACCCATATTGTCAATGAGGTCTACGACCTGCCCCTTCATCGACATCGTTGCAACTTTCCCTTTTCCGTGATCGATGTAGGCAAAGTAAATTTTGCGCCCATCACCCGACCAGATTGGGCTCGACATTCCGTGATCAAATTCCTCACTAATGACCCGTATGCCCGATCCATCTTTATCTGCAATGGTCAAATCAGCAATCTGATAACCCTTGTATTGATCTTCGTATCCAAGATATGCGATTTCTTCACCATTCGGTGACAGCACGGGCGCAGAATCCGGCCCTGAACGACTCGTCAATGGCGTCACTGAATCATCGGACAGCGTCACCAGATACAATTCACTGTTAGCAGGTTCCAGTTCTGAATCATCATGACGATTCGCAGAGATTATGAGCGCCGACCCGTCTTGCAGCCAGACCGGTCGAGTTGAGTGGTCAAATGGACCTGATGTCAGTTGCCTGGGTGTACCACCGTCGGCGGGCACAACGAACAGGTGACTAAAGGCTGGTTCGAGAAAACCCTGACCATCTGATCGATAGATCAGCCTGTCAATCACCTTAGCAGGCTCCGCCCATTTAGCGTTTTTGGGCTTTTTTGGCATAGTGATAAGAGGTTTACTTTCTTCAGAGACTCGTATGGTCAATGCAATCTGGGTACCGTCTGGTGACCATACGATATTGTTTGGCGGCTTGATTAGATTGGTGATTCGAGCCTCGCGGCCCGTCGCCATCCAACGCACATGCAGCTGAGTCGAGCCTTCCTTCGTCGCAATGTAGGCCAGCCTGGTACCATCAGGAGACCAGCGTGGCTGACGATTACTCCCACTACCGGAGGTCAATGGCTGATGATCAGAACCGTCAGCGTTCACAAGCCAAAGATTCGTTCCTGCACTATCTGTCATGATGTCCATGAAACCGCGGACGTAGACTATCTGATCACCTGCCGGGGAGATCTGAGGATCCTGTGCAACTTCCAGTTGGAAGACATCCATTGGTGAAAATCTGTCAGCCGCATTTACCTGCCAGGGAATCAATAATACCAAGACCCAAAAGCCACATTGCCGTGAGACTTTCAGTACACATTTCGTACCCATCAGGACACCTATTACACAGTATAAAATCATACTTTTTGCCCGTACCTATTCTTATTTATTGCAACCGACAGCACGCTGTCAGCAATCAATCGCCAAATGCCTGAAAAAACTCATCAGGAATGATTAATTAGAGAATGACCTCCTCAGTTTTCATGTTACTAAAGATTGGCAACCCGTAGCTATATATCTAATGACGCATCTAATGACGCATTCAATGACGCATTCACCTGGACTTGCCTGGAAATTTCCACGGATGAGATATATATATGACGATTTCTATCCCCTGCTTTCTATCCCCTGCTTGGTTTTGAGATAAACTGCTTTGAGGTTACTTCAGACTACCAGGCCATCTACCTCCGCAGGAGCATCCTTTAATAACATGAAGACATTGCTGATAACTCATCCAGATTGTTTGAAACATGCAAGACCCAGACATCCAGAGAGACCTGACAGGTTGCAGGCTGTGATCGATATGCTGGAAAAGACCGGATTAGTGGCTGATATGAAGCTGATCCAGGCCATTGAGATCAGCCATGAGCAACTCGAGCTGATTCACCCGTCCGATTACATCACCCATATTGAACGAGCTGAACACCCAGACGCCATCGTTCAGATAGATCCAGATACCTATATGAGCCCGGGAAGCACTCGCGCAGCCAAACTGGCGGCTGGCGCAGTCGTAGGGGCGACACAGACCATTCTACGCGGAGATGCAACAAAGGCCTTTTGTGCAATTCGTCCCCCGGGGCATCACGCAGAAGTTGCTGAGGCATTTGGATTTTGTCTTTTCAACAACGTTGCTCTGGGAGCACAGGAAGCATTGCGTCACCCTGATATCGAAAGAGTCGCTATCTGTGATTTCGATGTACATCATTGTAATGGTACGGTCGACATCTTTAAGGACGATCCCAGAGTACTGGTTTGCTCAAGTTTTCAAAACAATTTCTACCCTTATCGCTATCTCGATTTTTCAAACGAGCATATCATCAGCACACCTCTGAGCGCTGGCACTGATGGTACCCAATTCAGAGATCAGATTGAAAGTAACTGGCTGCCTGCAATTCAGCGGCTTAAACCTGACCTGCTCTTTGTTTCTGCCGGTTTCGACGCTCACAAGAAAGACCCGCTCGGAGAGCTGAACTGGACAGAAGATGATTTTCGCTGGATCACAAAACTCATTATTGATTTATCCAACAGCTACTCAGAGGGGCGTATCGTTTCAACGTTGGAAGGAGGTTATGATCTGGAGGCCCTGGCAAGCAGCGCTCAAGTTCATATTGAAGAACTAGCTCAATAGCCTATTAAACGTACTGTTGGATATCCACCTCATCGATCTGTTCAGGCAGGAGATACTTGTCTGCATATTCATTGTAAATACCGGTACTCAAGAACAACTTAAACAGGTCCCCATCAAGATGTTGATCTTTAACCATAAATCCCATGATCTTGATGCTTTCACTGACGGTTTTTGGTTTCTTGGTGTAGGGTCTATCCGCTGCTGTGAGTGCTTCAAACACGTCAGCAATTGCCATGACTTTTGCTGGAATTGACATTTCATCACCCGATAACCGTTTAGGGTAGCCGTTACCATCCATCTTTTCGTGATGTCCACCGGCAATTTCAGGTACGCGTTCAAGATGAGTTGGAAACGGCAAATTCTCCAGCATCACAATGGTCTGAATAATGTGGTCGTTAATCTTAAATCGCTCCTCTTCGGTCAGCGTGCCTTGTGGAATACACAAGTTGTATATTTCACCGAGATTATACTTATGCTCAGGTACGTCAACCCTGAATCCATAAGGATTCTCAGGATCTGCAGAATGAACCACTGCATCATGTTCGATTACATGATCTTCCCTGTCGGCAATTAATGGTTCTTTGCAAGGCAGTTCTTTTTTTTCAGTCCGAGCTTTTCGTTTACCTTCTTCAAGTGAAATACCGATCCGATCATCCAGAGTTCGAGTCCATTCTCGCTTGGCAATTTGCCTGACTCGTTCGACCTGCTCGTCAGCCATAAACTCGCCGCCGACATTACAGTCCGCAATGAACTTAAAATCATCTTCCAGCTGTCTTAAATCAACATCCAGCTGTGTTTTAAGTTCTTCCTTGTTGCTGGCCCCCGCAATAATCTGTTCCTGATAGTCAATCAGTCTCTCTGCCTTGAGCAACTCGAACCGCATCCGAATCTCATGAATACGGTCTGTAATCGTCTCTAGCTTGGTTGCCTTGTCAACCACATATTCTGGCGTAGTTACTTTGCCGCAATCGTGAAGCCAGGCCCCGATATGCAGCTCATACATTTCTTCCTCATCCAGGCTGAAACCCTCGAAGGGTTCCTCATCGGAATCACAAGCCGCAGTGGTCAGCATCTTGGTTAACTCAGGTACTCGCTGACAATGGCCTCCGGTATAGGGTGACTTGGCATCCACAGCACTCGCCATTAACTCGATAAAGGAATCGAGAAGATTCTTTTGGGCTTCGATCAGGTTCTGGTTCTCAAGACATACTGCCGCCTGGGAAGCCAGAGCCTCAATCAAGGGTTGAGTTTCAGCTGAAAAAGAACAAACATTGATAACTTCTTCATTGATATGAATCGCTTCACCAATCTCAGGGTCCATGGAATTAATCAGCTGGAGCACACCAATGACGCGATCAGTATTGTTCTTTAAGGGTACGGTAAGAAAAGACTTGGAATGGTAACCGGTACGCTCATCGAATTGCTTGGTGCCAGTAAAATCAAACGCTTCGGTCGCATAAGCATCCGCAACGTTAATCGTCTCACCGGTATTCGCGGCGTAACTCACAATATTGTTTAAGTTCGGTTCGTTGCCAAGTCCGTACATCTCAACCGGTGGCAGTGGGATTTCGATACCAGTTGTTCCTCCAGCTGCGGTACCGAGTGAATCGGTTCTCATGATCTCAAACTTGAGTTTATCATCTTTTGTACGGTTATAGAGAGTCCCAGCATCCGCGTTGACAATATCCTTTGCTTCGAGAAGGATTCTTTCCATCAAGCGATTACTGTCCTTCTCTGCTGACAGGGCAATACCGATATCAATCAATCGCTTAAATGAAACCTGGTCAGAAACCATATTGCTTCTCCTAGTATTTTTCAGTCCTACTGACCGCCATTCACATACAGACGCTCACCTGTCACATAGGAATTGGCATCAGAAACAAGGTATCTCACCACATTAGCAATATCGTCAGGTTGACATACTCGACCAAATGGCATGTGCGCATCCAATTGCCTTAAATCCTCCACACCCTGTGTTGCACGAACCAGTCGCCTGCCCATTTCAGTTTCGACTAACCCAGGCGCAACGACATTGACACGAATACTGCTTTTCACTTCTTCCTTATAAAGGGTTGCTGCCAATGCCTCAAGCGCAGCCTTACCCATGTTATATGGCGCACCATTGGCCGAAAGTCCTTTTGTCGCAGCACTTGAGATCATTATTATGTCGCCTCTGTCAGTGGTACGCATAGAAGGTAAAACAAGTTTAGAAAGGTAATGAGCAGCGAACGCATGGATGGCAACTACTTTTGTCAGCTCTTCAGGGTCGGTATCCACAACTGATCTACCTTTGCTCGCTATACCGGCATTATTGACAAGAATGCTGATTGGCCCCATATCAGCATTGATGGCCGCAACCATATCCTGATCTTCATCAAAATTCTGCACGGATGCCTGATAGGCCCGGGCATTTTGTCCCAGAGTCTTAATCTCTGCTACGGTCTCATTTGCCGCATCCTGATCCCTTGCGTAATTCACCGCCACATCAGCACCGTCCTCTGCCAGCGATAACGCGATAGCTTTTCCAACTCCCCGGCTCCCACCCGTAACCAATGCTAAGCGCCCTTTCAATGACATACTGTTCCCCTCACGAATGTGGTTTGTTAGTGCACTAGGCACTTGTCCAGGCATATTAGATCGTTTTCACTCACCTGTCATCGCAACAGGCACCAACTGGCACCGTAACAAACGATCCGTTAAGCTTTATCGATTCAAAACAACCGACTAGCACTTTCCTCATGGCAATTCCATTTATCTACAAATATGATTTGAGTTATGGCGAGGCACAGAAACTGACGCCACTGATTCGACGAGTTACAGCCAATAATCCAAGCGGATTTACCTTCAGAGGAACCTGTACCTACATCATTGGTAAAGGTAATGTTGCCGTAATAGATCCGGGACCATTAATGCAAGATCACATCGACACCCTCAAACAATGTCTCGAAGGGGAGAAGGTGACTCACATTTTTATTACACACACACATGGTGACCACTCTCCTGCCGCAGCACCACTTAAGAGTTATTGGGACTGCAAGACGTATGCCTTTGGGCCCCATGGTGCCGGTAAAATCGCGGAAGGTGTCCCTATTGAGGAAGGTGGTGACATGGACTTTTTCCCGGATGTCGAAGTCAGGCATGGCGATGTAATCGAGGGAGATGGTTGGACTCTTGAGTGCGTCTACACACCCGGACACACGTCCAATCATCTGTGTTTTGCCCTGGAAGAGGAAAACGCTCTATTTACAGGAGATCATATTATGGGCTGGTCAACATCGGTGATTGGCCCACCCGATGGTGATATGACCCAGTATATGGATAGCCTTTCGCTGCTCCTCGACAGGGATGACGAGATTTACTGGCCAGCTCATGGAACCTGTATTGAAAACGTTAAAGATTTCGTTCAGGCATTTATTGACCATCGACTGGAACGTGAGCAACAGATTCTGAAATGCCTTGATGACAATATAAAGATAATTCCAGAGATGGTGCCGGTCATGTACGTGGATACCGACAAAAGTCTTCACGGTGCTGCCGCGCAGTCTGTGTTAGCAGCAATGGAACGACTGGTGAGCAAAGGCAGGGTTCTCTGTTCCGATGAAAAGCCCGGGATTGATTCGCATTATAAAATGTCGAGGTAACCACCCAGTTCAACCCTGGTGTGTGCGCTGACTATTGAATCAATCAAAAGATTCGCCTGCTTACCAACGTTGGCGTAAATATCGTCGACCACTATCTTATCGATCCGCGCTTTACTGAAATCGTCAGTATTGACTGCCAGACTGTCTGAAATCGTAAGGGTAGCAAGGGACTCCATATCAGACTGAATTCGGAGGGTTCTGGACGGATTATCTATGAGGCAGTTTCTTGCCGGTATTCTAAGATCCAAGTCGAGCATCTTTACTTTTCTGATCTCTTCAGCGATGTAAATGTTAAGCAAGAATACTCTTGAACCATAATTTGGTGGAATTCACCATTTAACAACCAGAGTCGGTCAAGCCGCATCGGTAATTCGAGACCACAACCTGGCTGCACCTCCTGTACATATTTCAGTACCGACTTGCTTCTGCCAGAAGTTCTCATTCCCGTATTCGTCTCGCCAGACCCAAAGACGCCTGGTTCTGTGATTAAGCGCGTGTTCGAGTGTATAACCGATAGCGCCGTGAACCTGGTGGGCAATATCGGCAACTTCGGTCACGGCCTCGCCTACCCTTGCTTTGGCGACGGCAATGTCAAATGCAGTGGGCGAATCCAGCAGTGAATCAGCGGCACGCTGACATGCTGCAACATGACCGGCAAGTATTGCCAGTTGTTGCTGGATAGCCTGGAAACCCGCGATAGGTTTACCAAATTGAACCCTTTCAAGGGCGTACTGTACGGATAATCCCAGGATACTTGTCATGGCCCCACTCATCATCTGAACTCTGGAAACAGCACCCAGATGTAAAAGGAAGTCTTTCGGACCGTCAAATCTGACATCACTGAATTTAAGTGACCGAACACCAGGCACAGACTGATTCAGTTCAAACCCGGAAACAGATTCACCTGCCAGATTATTATGACTTTCAAGGCTGATCACCTGCCGGGGCAACAGACATACGGAATCTTCACCCACCAGCAGGAAATGCTGGCAATATTCACCGAAGACCACATTGCCCGCCTGCCCGGAGATTTTCGTTCCATCCTTCTCATTCTCAAACTGCCAATCTGCAGAGGCGACCGTCATGGGCCCCTGCGGGCATTTTTCACCGACTTCTGCCAACATTGTTGCTGCAATGAATGTCTCTGACAGAGGTACTGGCGCAGCAAAGGACGCCGCTTCGCGAATAACCAGCAGTGAATCAGCCTTGACTCCGCCTGATCCATCGAGCTCTGAGGGAATTCCCGCCAGTGTGAGCCCGGCATCTTCCAGGTTATGCCAGAGGTTGCCTGGCCAGATACCTTGTTCGGAGGCATCAACGACCTCTTTTCCACACAAATCAGATAACATTCGCCTGGTCGTTTCAATGATTAGTTGTTGTTCCTGGTTCATATCGATTCCTCAGCGCAGGCCCAGACCTCTTGCTATTACACCTCTCAGTATCTCCCTCGTACCTCCCCTCAATGTGAACGAAGGTGCATGCAACACACATTGATTTAGGGTGTTGATGAAGCTTGGGGAACTCCCGGCGGGTACTGCCAGACGAATCAGTTCAGGGACCATCCTTTCGTAACTATTGCCAAGGTCTTTGATTAAAGCGGCTTCAACTGCCGGAACCTTCCCCTGTTGGAGCATTCCTGCTACAGAAATTGACATGCGACGCAGGGTAACAAGGTGTGAGACTAATCTGCCGACCAGTGCCAGTTGCGCCTCATCAGGATCGTTTTCAATTTCCCTGACAAATTCAACCAGGACACGAAAGGCACTCAGGAATCTCTCGGGGCCACTTCTTTCATATCCAAGCTCACTCATCACCTGCTCCCAGCCGTTACCAGGTTCACCAACGACCATAGCATCTGATATGAATACGTCATCAAAAAATACCTGGTTGAAATCACTGTCTCCTGACAGGTTCTTGATGCCACGGATGGTCACATTTGGATCACTGAGATCGACGATAAACTGACTCAAACCAGCATGTCGGTTACCAGGCACGGTTTCAGTCCTGACCAGAGTGATCATATAGTGATTTATATGGGCGCCACTGGTCCAGATCTTACTGCCATTCAACAACCAGCCTCCATCAACCTTGTTTGCGCCTGTTCGAATCGACGCCAGGTCGGAACCTGAATCCGGCTCACTCATGCCAATCGAAAAATAACACTCCCCCGATGCGATCCTAGGCAGATAATCCTGCTTTTGCGAGAGACTGCCAAACTTGAGGAACAGCGGTCCGCTCTGCCGGTCAGCAATCCAGTGGGCGCCGACCGGCGCACCCGCTGCAAGAAGCTCCTCGGTCACGACGTAGCGTTCCAGAAATGATCGCTCTCCCCCTCCGAAAGACTTAGGCCAGGTCATTCCTATCCAGCCTCGCTGGCCAAGTTTCTGACTGAATTCAGGGGATTCTCCAGCATTAAAGTCAGAGTTTCGCAGGTAGTCACCCGCTAGCTCGGATTCAACAAACTGACGTACTTCCTCTCTCAGGGAAGATGCTTCGTCAGGGAGCTTGATCTGTTCAAATGTTAAGCCTTGAAACATGTCTACATCCATCAACGAGCAGAAGCTCATGTAAAGAAAGGCAAACTTAAATGTTTGCGGAAATCATTGCAACGCAACACAGACCACGAGCGACGTCGTTACCCTTCCAGAGTCCCCGGTGTTATCCTGCCTCTCTCTATCGCATCATTGATCTATGGTATTGCATTCTTCACCACTGGTGGAAAATCACTGTGCGCCTGGCATTGATACTGGTCGTTATGTTCCTCTTATATTCATTAGCTGATGATCACTTTGTTAATGGTTTCATGACAGGCCAGGTGTTTTTCACCATTTTTCACATCGGGGTATTCTGGATTATCAGACTGCAAAGCGCCTATATGAGGCGTTTCCTATAACCGTTCATCCCTAAACCCGGTCTGGTTCAAACCATTCTTCATAAAACATAGCCAAGTGATTCACACTTTTGAAATCTTGCAGGGACTTCCCGAAACAAGCGATCTAATCTCCGATGCACTAAACAAATATGGAGATCAGACATGGACATAACGAGACTGATTCTCTGTACTGTTGTTTTCCTGATATTGATGGCCACCTTTTAAGCATTAAACTCGAAGACAATTTGATTGCGAGAAGAGGTTTTTCAGTAAACTATGGCACTATTGCAGGAGTCGCACTACTAGCTGTAATTCTTACAGCGATGCGCAATATTTACGTTATCACCATCATTGTTATCTTCAGCCTGTGTTCGTGAGAATATTAGAGTGATACCTCTTCAGGCAAATCAGGCAGCTGCATGATCGATGCCCGTGGTGCCTCGGTCATATAGATAATGCCACCGTGCGGTTGGTCCATCTCGGCTTTAAAAAAAATATATTCAAATATCTCGTCTGCAATGTCACTACTGACGGTAACTTCGAAAATATCCTTCTCTCTCTGTTCTCCTATACCTCTTGCGAACATACGCGGAAATCGACCCACACCACGAGCGTGATGAAAATTTGTTTCGTGAATATCATGGTCTTCGATAAGTGCCTGTTCAAGTGCCGCTGCTTTTCCTTTAGGGATAATACAAACGATCTGCTTGGCATTTTCCTGAACAAGTTTCATCCGGTCTATCCTGCGGTAATTCGATCAATAATATCTTTTGGTATGTAAGTGGCAGCCTTCTCCAGTTTAGTAATGTAGATAATTCCGCCGCCAGGCACGTCCAATTCCGCTGCAAAATACATTCGCTCAAAGACTCGATCGACCTGATCATCAGCGACTAGGGTTGTGATAATCTCCTTTTCCACATCAATAGCAAGACCAAGTACTCCCAGCCTTTCTCTTACACCACTGCCGTAACCATAACAAATGGTAGCACCCTGCGCTCCTGCATCCTGCGCTGCCTGAACTACGCCGTCGGCTTTACCTCGCTGGACGATGCATGTGATCATGGAAACATCGGTAAGAACGGTAAATTCACGAGTACTCATAAGATTGGGGTTCCTATTGGTTCATCAGATGGCGCGGTTTCTGCTTCGCGTCTGGTTAACTTCCAACGGATAAAAAGCCCGGTCGACAATACGGCAATAATCGGCCCAATTGACGCCATCGATAATATACCAAATCCTTCAATGGCACCCAGGGCATTGCCAAAACCCAGCCCCATTGCTAGGACCAGTGGCACCGTTACCGGCCCGGTTGTCACACCGGCACTATCCCAGGCAATATTTACAAATTCTTCATTCGATAGCGACGTCAGCAATATGGCAACGAGATACCCCGGCACCAATAGGTACGCGATAGGGATATCAAAAATAATTTTTGCAACCCCAAGTGAAATTCCAGTTCCAACTCCCAGCGAGACTGCGTACATCAGTGTGGATTTCTTAAAGGAACCATTAGTCAGGTTCTCCACTGTGAGCCCAAGTGCGTTCAGAGCCGGTTCAGCCAATGTCGCACCAAACCCCAACAACCATGCAAAGGCCATCGCAATAAAAAGCCCAAGTCCCAGCACGTACAGGGGTGAGTCCTCAATGCTCTCCAGTTCGGTAAAAGCGGCTGGCACAAGTCCGCCGCTCTGACTGCCCAGTTTCGACAAGCCATAACTCAAGCCGAGGTTAAAAACGATCATGCCAAGTACGCAGAGAAAAATTCCAAATCCGATAATTCTGGGATTGGGTATCTTCTCTCTCAGCACAACCAACATCACAGCGAGCAAAAACAGAACCAGTGGAACAATCGCCCGGATACCGCCAACAATTTCTACACCAGGCGTCGATTCATACCAGGGTATTTTCGTGCTTGAATCCGCAAGCGCCTGCGCAGCCAGGATAATTTCTTCCGGCGTCGTTTGATATGAGACGTATAAAGCCAGCAACATGACAGCAACAATCGGAAACAGGGATGCAAGTGTCACAATGCCAAAACCTGAGAGCGAATCGCTGCCCTTACCAGCCGCATGCGCTATGCCAATACCTAACGACAATACCAATGGCACTGTGACAGGTCCCGTGGTGACCGCACCACAATCAAATGCGAGCCCAAGAACTTTTGATAGCTCTGGGTCGAAAGCCATGAAGAGTGAGATGATAAGTACCGGTGCCAGAGTAATATATATAAGTGGCTTCAAGCTCCATCCATAAATAAACCTCACAGTGCCAATTGCTGCCGCAAGACCCACGCCTATCCCGACTGACAGTACCAGGGTTCCTGCCCATTCATTGAGCAAACTGTATAAGTAAGGCGCGAGATTGACATCCACCAGGGAACCAGCCGTCTGCAGGGCGCCAATGGCCGGTTCGGCAAATGTCACGCCAATTCCGAGCAGAAACACAACTGTGATGACAACGGCAAGTATTGCCTTTGCCGGAAGGGAAACACCAAGGGACTCACCGAAGGGCATCAGACCGACCTTCAAACCTTCCATGAAGAGCATCAACCCGAAGATAACCGCCACCAGCCCGGCAGTGATAATCCAGGAATCAGTGACCGATTGGCGTAGTATGAACAGTTGGAATAGAACCAGATAAACCGCAAGCGGTGTCACTGCCTGGAACTGTTCATTGAATCTAACGGAGAGATAGGGTTTCAGGAGACGATAGATATCACCAGCACTCACGTCCAGATTGGTGGGTTGATGAGGTAATTCTTTACCTTCCGCATCATACTCAACCGGTGGAATCATCTCGTTATAACTGATCTGATCGAGATGCACGTTCAGTTCGCGAGCGAAGCTGCCAAATGGGATGCTATTTTGTGTCACGAGCTCCTCTGGCCATTACTACTGTCCGGTTAGTGTACTCGAATGGCAAATTGGACACACCTTTTCAGTCAGCGATTACCTGGTGCTTGCAGCAGCTATGCGGCCGCACTGGAGCGTTCTTTAACACGCTCAAGCCATGCCATGATATTGCTGTTGTCTGTGTTGAGAGGTTGTCCTACCTGTTCACCGAAAGTAAGGAAACAAAAAAGCAGGATATCTGCAAGTGTAAACCGGTCGCCACAGATGAATGTCTTCCCATCCATCAACCCGTCTAACCAGGTAATTCTCTCCTGTGCCAGTGTTTTAAGATCATCTGCTGCTTGAGGAATACACCTTACCCTGTCCTGGAACAAGGGCAAACCATCAGAGAACCGGAAACCGTTCGCCAGCGGCTCGAGTATTTGAAGATCTATTCGACGCACCCACATGCGCGTCTCCGCTCTTTCTTCAGGGGTTTTGCCTATCAGGTCAGAACTGCCATTCTTGTCATCCAGGTATTCACATATCGCCGTAATCTCAGCAAGGTAGGATCCGTCATCCAACTCGAGGGTTGGGGATTGCCCCGACGGATTTCGTTTCAGATGCTCTCCCTGACGATTCTCTCCACCCATCAAGTCTATATCGATCATCTCTATTGAAAGACCTCTTTCCGCCGTAAACATTCGAACGACATGAGGATTTGGCCCAACGGAGTTAAATAACTTCACTTCCGTCTCCTTTGATTTCGTGATGCATGGAGGCTGAGTTATACACATTTTTCACGGTTCAAGCCATAGAATTGTATTTCCCATCGGCACGACTTGAGTTTTTAATCAAAAAGTATATCCTCCAGTTCCGACTCACTGTCAATCGAGAGACTCTTGATGTACCAATTCAGGCCAAATCTAGCGGACAACTACTGAGCGAGTGAAGAATATCTGACCTCTCACCCGCTCACCAAAGAGCGGGAACCCATATCAATAAATCCCATTCGCTTCACGTCTACCAACAGTATGCTGTCAGGAATGATCAACTAAACTTGGAACATCCGGCTCAGAAATTTAGCCGCTAGCTGGGTTCTTTTTTGTGTTCAGGAGCAAGATTTGTGAACGATCGTAATAAAGCGCGATTACTTTGGCATCTGACTGCAGGTTATCGAATCACCTTTGCAGGTGCGATTGCCGCCATGGGTATTGGATATATATTCATGTTCGGCGTTCCCCTGGTGGCTAAGTTTTCCATTGACGCAATTCTGGAAGCAGAGAATTTCGAAGTGCCTGATTGGCTCTACGAGATTGGGTCAGCAATATCAGTCAATGATGATCCCAGTATGATGGAGTACCTGGTATTGGCTGCAGCCACTACAGTTAGCCTTACCTTCGTAATGGGTATCTTTACCTATCTGAGAGGTAGGCTGGTTGCAATCGCCTCAGAAGGAATCGTTCAGCACATCAGAGACCTGATCTTTACCCACCTGGAACATTTGCCAAGCAGATTCCACGACAAGGCTGATACAGGTGATCTGGTCCAGAGGTGCACATCCGATATGGAAACAGTCCGCGTGTTCCTTGCCGGTCAGGTCATCGAGATTGCTCGTGCGCTTCTCATGCTGATTGTTGTCTTGCCTATTTTGTTCTCTCTGGATAAAAGCATGGCCTGGCTGTCACTGGCCTCCATGCCCTTCCTGTTTCTGTCGGCGTTGATATTCTTTCAGATGGTCAAGAATATGTTTCTGGAGGTTGACGAGTCAGAAGCTCGAATGACGACTGTTCTACAGGAAAACCTGACTGGTATTCGGGTCGTCCGGGCGTTTGCCCGGCAAAATTTTGAGATAAATAAATTTGGTGAAAAGAATGCTGAGTTTCGTGACCAGAATACCCGGTTGGTTCAAGTTCTGGGCCTCTACTATGGATTAAGCGATCTTATCTGCCTCGGACAAATTGGTGTCTTACTGGTCTTCGGTGCACTCTGGGTTCTTGATGGTGCTCTGTCAGTGGGTACTCTGTTTGCATTCCTCACTTATGAGGGGATGATCATCTGGCCGATCCGTCATATGGGCCGGGTATTGACTGATTCCGGTAAGGCGATCGTCTCAATCGGCAGGCTGGCGGAAGTCCTGCTGGAACCGGTCGAATCTGACCATGAAACATACCCCAGTGAAAATCTTCACGGCAAGGTCGCACTGAATCGGGTCAGCTTCGCATACGAATACGACAATAATGTAATACAAGACCTGTCTTTAAGCATCGACGCAGGACAGACTCTGGCTTTGCTGGGTTCACCAGGATCCGGTAAATCTACCATCATGCAATTACTGATGCGCCTGTACGACTACCAGAGCGGCTCAATCCAGCTTGATGATCAGGAACTTACCTCGTTTGCCCGGAAATACGTCAGATCACAGATCAGTATCGTGCTGCAAGAGCCATTCCTTTACTCAAGCAGCATCCTTGACAATCTGATGGTGGGTCGAATGGAAGCAACTTTTAAAGAAGTTAAATTTGCCGCCGAGTGCGCCTGTATCCACGATTCCATCGAGCGCTTTCCCCGCGGCTATGATTCGATGGTCGGTGAACGAGGTGTCACACTGTCAGGCGGCCAGAGACAAAGACTGGCACTGGCCAGAGCCCTCTTGAAGACCCCGCCTATATTGATTTTGGACGATGCGCTCTCTGCTGTTGACACCGATACGGAAGCCCATATTCTGGCTGCGCTCAAAGATACACGGGGTGAGAAAACAACCATCATTGTTGCGCATCGACTATCTAGCGTGATGCATGCCGACAAAATCGTGGTCCTGGATGAAGGCAGCGTGACCCAGGTGGGGACTCATCAAGAACTGTCGATCAAGGACGGTATTTACAGGCATCTATGTGAAATTCAAGGTGCCATTCAGGAACAAATCGAATTTGATATCGATGAATCAAAAACCGATACCAACTACTCCCTCAAAGGAACCCAGGCTGAAGTATGAGTGAGTTTTTTGACGACGAAAACTATAACGACGGATTCAATGATAATCTCGAACAGGGCATGAACCTGGAGCTCTGGCGTAAGTTACTCAACTACACTCTCCACTATCGTAGTGAAGTTGGTATTCTCGCTATCTGCGCATTCATCACAGCAATCTGTGAAATTTCCTTCCCTCTCATTACAAGATCGGTCATTGACGGCATTGCGGAGCAGGGCATGGAATTCGACCTGTTTTTCTGGGGAGGCATATATTTCGCCTTTGTTATGTTGTTAGGGATATCAATTACAGGTTTTATCTGGTTTGCCGGTGTGATACGCAACAACGTAAGCCATGATATTCGGCGAGATGGATTTCTCAATCTGCAGAATCTGTCTTTCTCATATTATGACTATCGACCAGTTGGATGGCTAATGGCCAGAATGACATCAGACTGCGACCGACTTTCCAACATCCTTGCCTGGGGTCTTCTGGATTTTGTCTGGAGTCTGACCATGATGTGCGGTATTGCCCTGGCGATGCTGTACATGGACATTAGCCTCGCTCTGATTGTACTTTCCATCGTTCCCGTGCTCGCCTGGATCAGTATTTCATTCCAAAAGAGGATTTTGAGGAGTGCTCGGCAGGTGCGAAAAACCAATTCCAGAATTACCGGTTCATTTAATGAGAGCATCATGGGGGTGCAAACCAGCAAGGCGTTCGTCAAGGAATCCGAGAATCTGAACAGATTTGGCAATTTAACTGACACCATGTATGAGGCTTCGGTACTAAACAAGATTCAGGCAGCGCTGTACCTGCCTCTGGTCCTGATCCTCGGATCAATTGCATCAGGTCTGGCACTTGTCTTTGGCGGTCTTGAAGTAGTCTGGGGAGGAGTGACCGCAGGAACCCTTATCGCTTTTCTGACGTTTACCCGTCACTTTTTTGAGCCCATAGAACAACTAGCACACTGGTTTGCTGAAATGCAGATGGGACAAGCTTCAGCTGAACGTATCATCAGCCTGATCGAGGCGAAATCAGCAGTCGCTGACTCAAGTGATGTAGTCGAACGAATGAAGGAGACTCATGCTGACGGTATAGCACTCGATGGTCTGCCCGACAGCATTGCCCGTATTGAATTCCGCAACGTCAGCTTCTCTTACGATCTTGGTCCCCGGGTGCTGGATGATGTCAGTCTTGCCATCGAGCGGGGTGAGAATGTTGCCATCGTCGGTTCAACCGGCGGCGGGAAGACATCTCTGGTCAGCCTGCTGTGTCGATTCTACGAACCAACTGAAGGGCAGATTCTCATTGACGATGTGGATTACAAAGACCGCAGTCTTCACTGGCTGCAATCGAACCTGGGTATCGTGCTTCAATCCTCGCATATATTCGGCGGCTCCATTGCAGACAACATTCGATATGGACGGCTGGACGCCACTGCCAAAGAGCTCATGGATGCCGCCAGAAGATCAGGTGCACATGAATTCATCATCAATATGGAGGCAGGCTATGAAACCCCGGTTGGCGAAGGCGGGTCAAAGTTATCCGCTGGAGAGAAACAGTTAATTTCTTTCGCTCGTGCCATTCTCGCTGATCCGAAGATCCTCGTGATGGATGAGGCTACGTCCTCGGTCGACACGGTGACTGAACAGCGAATCCAAAAAGGTTTGACGGAGTTGCTCCAGGGTCGGATTAGCGTTGTGATAGCACATCGGCTCTCGACTATCCGAAATGCCGATCGCATTCTGGTCGTTGAACAGGGCAGAATTGTCGAGTCAGGTAACCATAATCAGCTACTGCACCATCAAGGACGCTACTTCAAACTCTATAAGCAACAGAGTCTATCGGAGTTTGCCGGACGCGAGGAGTCATGGGTCAACGCCTAGTATTGACCAGAAATGGCTTTTGCTGCCACGCAATACTAATTTAAGGTGATACCTTACGCTAATACCCTGTGGTGACAGCCCAGGCTCGCTTTCAATTGATCAGCTCAGCTCTCTTCCAGAGAACCCCTGGCTCTACACTCACGACTTTATCAAGCATAGAATTCTTAGCTGTAAGTTGTTCCTTAAGTAAGTCCTTAAGTAAGTGCCATACAGATCAGACCGATATGTCATCAGCTGGTATTACCTGACGTTACCCTTTATGGTTGTTCGTGTTGAACCTGATGAACCAACGAGAAGTGAGACTGCAGTCATGACCCTAAACTGGGATTGTCCTTATCCGTCCAGCAGATCTCCCTTATTTGCACGCAATATCGTCAGTACTTCACAACCACTTGCTGCCGAGGCAGGTCTTGCTATCTTGAAAGCCGGCGGCAACGCGATTGATGCCGCGATTACTACCGCGATAACGTTGACTGTAGTCGAACCAAACATGAACGGGTTGGGTAGTGATGCGTTCGCGATAGTGTGGGATGGCAAAAACCTTCATGGGCTCAATGCGTCTGGACGTTCACCGCAAGCCTGGACGCCAGATCGTTTCAGGGAATTTGAAGCCATGCCACAATTAGGCTGGGGCGCTGTCACAGTGCCTGGCGCTGTGAGTGCCTGGGTTGAGTTATCAAGTCAATTCGGCAGGCTACCCTTTGAGCAGCTATTCGAGGCTGCCATTCACTATGCTGAACAGGGTTTTCAGGTTGGCCCTAAAACAGGCTTCTTCTGGCAATTCGCAAAAACCAGATACCAGGACTTTGAATCATTCAAGAAGACCTTTCTGCCAGCTGGTGAAGCACCATCAATAGGGTCAATAATTCGATTGCCCGACCATGCCAGAAGCTTGCGCTCAATCGCTCAGACCAGAGGTTCGTCCTTCTACGAGGGAGAACTGGCCGAAGCTATTGTTGCAGATTCAGACAGATACAACGGTGGCTTCAGCGTGGATGATCTCAGCCAGCATCGATGCACCTGGGTAGGCACCATCAGTCAATCGTTGGCAGACTATGAGTTGCACGAAATACCACCCAACGGCCAGGGGCTCATGGCCCTTATCGCACTGGGAATTGTCGAACGGCTCGACCTGAACCAATACAACATTGATTCTCTCGATTCTGTTCATTACCAGATTGAAGCCACGCGAATTGCCTACGCTGAGATTGAACGACATCTTGCAGATATCACTCACATGCTCGTGCGACCTAAGCAGCTTTTAGATCCTCAGTATCTGACAAGACGAGCCGCATCGATTGATGAAACTGCCAACGCTTCACCCACGACTCTTGGTGCTTCTGAAGATACGGTCTATCTGACGACTGCAGACCAAACCGGTCTGATGGTTTCGATGATCCAGTCGAACTACAACGGATTCGGTTCCGGCATTGTTATCCCTGGCACTGGCATAAGCATGCAGAACAGAGGCTCTGGATTTACTCTGGAAGCAGGACATCCAAATCAGGTCGACGGTGGGAAACGACCCTACCATACCATCATTCCCGGGTTTGTACGTCACAAGGATGCAGCGAAAGGCGCCGCAATGAGTTTCGGTGTCATGGGCGGTCATATGCAGGCGCAGGGTCATCTGCAAATGATGCTCAGGATCTTTCTTTATAACCAGAATCCGCAAGCAGCCTCCGATGCACCTAGATGGTATCTCCGTGAGGATGGAAAGGTGTGTCTTGAACGGGGCTTCAGCAAAGAAGTCATCGATGGTCTGAAGAAACGTGGCCACGACATTATCCTCGACAACCCGGAATATCTCTTTGGTGGTGCCCAGCTCATTTACAAGCTTGAAGATGGTTATTGCGCAGGATCCGATCATCGCAAGGAGGGCCAGGCAGTAGGCTTCTGAAAGAGCTTGCTGCTCACCGGACTAGGCCAAACTAACAATTCAGGAACTACCATTGGAAGAACTTAAGAAAATTCAGCAAAAATTATCGAGTCACTGGTCGCAAATTGATACAGCAACACTGGTTAACGATGTCACACGATCTCTGATGCAAGATCGCGGTGACTGGGACCCCCCCGTCGGTGTAGAACCAAAACTCAAAACAATTCCTCTATCAATTGGGATTCCCGACACTGAATCACTTCCCAAAGAAGCGTTACGTCAATCAGCCAACAGGATTTTCTCAAGACCTGGCGAGGCCGCTTTTGTCTATGGTTTTGGCATGGGTTATCGCCGCTTACGGGCACAACTGGCTGAGATGTATTCCAATGAACGAGGAATGCAGGTCACTGATGACTGGTTCCAATTATGTAATGGTTCATCCGGTGCAATTGACTTAATCGGCAGAACTCTGGTGCAGCCAGGTGATGTCATTATCAGCGAATCACCAACTTACATGGGTACTTTACGCAATTTCCGAGCCCTGCAAGCAGATGTGCAATCAGTCCCTATGGATCAGGACGGACTGATAACGTCTGAACTTGAAACGCTCATTAAACGCCTTCTGGAAAACGGCAAGCAAATCAAATTTATATACACGATTTCAACCTTCCAGAACCCGACTGGCGCTACGCTTGCAACCGACAGGAGAATTGAATTGCTCCGAATAGCAGCCAAATATAAGATTCTTATCCTCGACGACGATGCTTATGGCAGTCTCTACTTTGAATCAAAGCCTCCTCCGCCACTCTCAGCACTGAGTGCTGGTCATGGCGTTCTCACCGTCGGCACCTTCTCAAAAATCCTGGCCACAGGGCTCAGAATCGGATGGATCCACGGCACACCTGATCTGGTTGCCCTCTTCGGAAAAATGCGATTTGCCATGGGTCTGAATCAACAAATGGCGAGAACTGTGTCTGACTATATCGCCGCGGGTAATTTAAACAGTCATGCGGATTCGGTCAGATCAATCTACCGTAACAAGATGGAAACACTGGCTGATGCATTGACCCAACATGCGGGAGAGTTCGTTCAATTCACTCGACCGAAAGGTGGTTTTTATCTCTGGGTCAACCTGACGAATAGCCTCAGGACTCAAGACGTCTGGCGAACTGCTGCCGAAGAAGGTGTTGCGTTTACCAGAGGCGTTAACTTTTATCCATCCCGGGTGGATCCAGACGAACATATCAGAATCGCCTTTCCCTGGACCCGACTGGATGAAATCGAAGAAGCAGCTATCAGATTTGGCAGAGCCTGTCGTCGAGTGGCCGCTGGCGATGGCGCGAGCGATTAGCAAGTTAATAGCAAACCCGATTACCTCCTCCGGACTTGGCCTTTAAATAGTTCTTCTGCCTTTTACCCTTGCTAAGTTGTAGTCCCAAAAGGCCACGTCATATTGTCGATAACTCAGCAAAAATATGCGCTTCTCCGGTAACAATCGACAGACTATCGATCAAGGAATACCAGACTCACCGCAGGAACGTAGGTAATAATCAAGAGGGCAAACAAAAGTACCAGCATGAACGGGATCGTGGCCCTATACAATTCGGTGATAGATTTCCGAAACCGATAACTCGCAATAAAAAGATTCATACCGATCGGCGGTGTGAAATACCCTATTTGCATATTAGCCAGAAAGATAATTCCAAGGTGGACTGGATCAACGCCAAAGCGCATGGCTACAGGCACGATAAGTGGCGTCATAATAGCCAGCGCAGAGAATATATCCAGGATGGCACCTAGTATCAGCAACACGACGTTGAGCATGATCAGGAATGTGATTTTCCCCTCGATATAGGTACTGATCCACTCGAACAATCTCTGCGGAATCTCGGTGTCAATCAGATAATTGCTGAAGGCGAGCGACACACCAAGAATAATCAGTATACCGCCCACCATTACCATCGATTCACGGATCACCCGGGGCAACTCAGCGTATTTGACTTCTCTGTGAATCACCACTTCAACCAGGAATACATACATGGTCGTGACAGCAGCTGCCTCTGAGACAGCGAAAAAGCCTGAATAAATGCCACCGAGAATGATCAATGGCAGAGGAATCTCCCATTTTACTGCTTTGATAGCATCGAAGGTTTCCTCTCGAGTGAATACTTTTCTCTCGATTTCACGATCCCGATTACTCCAAATGGCATATGCAGTGAGACACACGATCATGAGGATGGCTGGGAATATGCCAGCAATAAAAAGTTCCTGGATGGTAAAGGAGTTGGGCAGGTTCATTTGCTGCACGATCACGCCATAGAGAATCAGGGGTAACGAGGGTGCCAGCAGCAGCCCCAGGCTGCCTGATGTTGTTACAAGGCCAAGACTGAATTTGTCTCTGTAGCCTGCTTCAACCAATGCTGGATACAACAACGCCCCTACGGCGACAATAGTGACACCCGAAGCACCTGTGAATGCCGTAAAAAAGGCGCAGGTGACAAAGGCAACGACGGCTAATCCTCCAGGTAACCAGCCCAGAAACACCTCGGTGAGTCTTACAAGTCTCGACGACAGGTTACTCTCCGCAAGCAGGTACCCTGCAAACGTGAACAGCGGCAATGCAATCAACAATGGCGTATCGACCATCCCGTAGAGCTCGATGGTGATTACCGTCAGAGGGATATCTGCGCTGTAAAATCCCAACATTGCAGCCGCCAGGATCACCACAAACAGAGGGGCGCCCAGCAGAGCAATCAGTGCCAGAATGGACGACAGGACGGCGCCCATTATGTTTTTCCCGGCATGACGGTCACGACGCCGTTAATGACAAATCGGACTGCTATTATGAAAAAACCAACAGGAATAATCGACTGGCAGGCCCAGACAGGAACGTTCCCGAAAGCGATCGTCTTGTCCTCGAACTCAAATTGCACGAATTCAAAGGCGTGGTAGGCGACGATACTGCAAATCACGGCTGAGAAGAGATTTGTAACCAGCCCCATCGCTTTGCTACTCATCGGCCCTAGATATCTGGACAGAACGTCAATACGGATATGATTTGACTCCCGGGTAGCCACCATCGCCCCCAGCATCGCGAGCCATAACAGCAGGATTCGTAGAAATGATTCGCCCCACAACAAGCCGGAATCAAAAAAATTGCGGAGACAAATCTGGACCACTGCCATTAACAGCATTGAAGTGAGTACGGAAATCAGGAGTCCATCCTCCAGCATGTGGAGAATGCGCTGTACTTCTCGTATTGCCGACATCATAAGTAACTGGTATTTATTCGCCAGACTTCTCTGTGCTATTCGCGCGAACCGTCGAGAGGTGCTTTCTTAATATTTCAACACTCTCAAGGCTAAGTTCTTTCTCGGCAACCAATACATTAACAGACGTTTCGGCGATCGCTCGCCACATATCCAGCTCGCTGTAATCGGGTTCGATCTTCGTAAGGCCTTGTGAAATCAGCGCGTCATACGCCTTCTCGTTGTCCGCTCTATTATCAGCATCAATTTCCTTGAACACTCGATCCATTACGTTGCGGACCGTTCCCTGATCCTCTCTGCTTAGCGCGCTAAAGGCTTTCTTATCCAGGGACAGCATAGAGTAGATATACATAAGGGGAATGTCAGTCAGGTATTCCACATGATTGTGCCACTGAAGTGCCAGCGCAACCATGGGTGGAACCATCACCACGTCGATCAGACCTGTCTGTAAACCTGCCAGTACATCGACAATGGGCAATGGAATCGGGCTGATACCGAACGATTGGATCTGTTTCGCAGCAATGGGATCTCCATCGGGTATCCACATTTTGGAGTTTCGCAGTTCCTCGATGCTTCTGACCGGGTGCTTGGACAGCAGATAGGCAAAACCCATATCTGTCAGGCTAAAACTAACCACACCATTGTCATAGAGCCCATCAATTATTCGCTGATCCATACGTTCGCGCACATAGTCCACTTCATCCCGGTTGCGAAATTGCAGGGGTAGATTGTAGACCTGAAGATCCGGGTAGAATCTGGTGAGTGCACTTGCCATAAGAATACCGCCATGCAACTGGCCAACGCGCATTTTACGAAGCACGGTAAAGTCATCTCCCTGAACGCCACCCGGATAGATCTTGAATTTGACCCTGCCTTCGGTGAGTTTAGCTACTTCCTTCATTCCGTCCCGCATTTTCTTCATCGAACCAAGTCCATCTGGCGAAACAGTGGCGATCTTAAGAGTTTTTGCCGCAAGAGATGATGACATCACCATGCCCAGTGAAAGTATCACCAGCGACAATAAGATCCTGGGTTGTTGTCTCAATTTCATCCTTTCTAGCCCTTAGCCGGTCTCATGTAATTACCTCAAAAATTGCTGCTAAAAATAATCATCAGATTCCGCAAGCAATTCCCTGGCGCGCTGCTGCGCCACTGTATTCATCAAAGTCAAGCCTTCCACCACGGGTTCTGCAGCCAATACCTCTTTGAGCAGTTTATCGTGTAGCTCCTTGTCGAAGGCCAGTTTTGCGTATCTTTCCGCATAGTAGACCTTTGCCATCAGGAATTTACCATCAGAAATCTCGATTGCACGCTCGAAATGTGCCTTTCCTTTTTCTGGTCGACCCCCCATTGACGCTGGGATCACAGTCTCCAGCCCCCCCATGTACAGATGTGGGCTGCCATCGCCGTAACTTTCATCGAGCAGAATGATTTTTTCCATCAGATACTTCACCTTCGCAAGGTCTGCCACAGCATTCCAGTCTGCACTATGCGCCTGGATCCAGCTTGCCCACGCCATCGCGACGGCAAACGCAGTCTCTGTATCACGGGAATCAAGCTCATCGACCACGAGTTTGAAGTCTTTAAAAGACTCTTTACGGATATCACACAGAGATCGTTTTGATATACAGGCAGCTCTCAACGCGTAGTCGAGACTCTTGGTGGTCAGCAATTCACTTCTCATCCCTGTCGTGAATACACTGAACGCACCATTTATGTTCGATGCTGCTAACAGGAGATCGGGACTGTCAGGACTATTCCGAAGAAAACTGTCAATCATCAGCAAATACGCTGGAATGCCTTCCCTGACAGTATCAACATCCTCACTGTTGAGAACAGTGTTGGCAAGATCGTCTGCCAATCCTGATGTAACCGAAGAGATCATACTGGCACAACTTGCTGTCATGCACATAAGCAGCAGTGTAAGTAAACGGAAATGGTTTCTTTTCAAGGCACACGCTTTCAGAACAGATATCGTAACCCACATAATACCGCCTCTGTGGACGTTCACAAGCCACTACCAAAAAAAGGATTGGCGCGTCGCTCAAATGCCAGTGATGTATTCGGACCGTGACCCGTGACAACCAGCGCGTCACCTTCCAGGGTAAAAAGTCTGTTGGTAATGGAGTTTTCAATCTCTTTGAAACTCCCCCCCTGAATATCCGTCCTGCCAATACCCAGCTGAAACAGGGTATCTCCGGCCACCAGGAGCCTGTGATCAGCAAACCAGAAGCACATGGAACCTGGCGTATGGCCTGGTGTATGGAGCGCAACACCATGACAGCAGGGCAGGCTGTCTTCATCTGCCAGCCAGTGATCTGGATCCGCTATCGGATCATGAGGGATACCGTATTGACGACATTGCTGCTCAAGACTGTCCCACAGGAACTTATCACCTTTGTGTAGAGACAAGTTCGCTCCTGTCCGTTTCTTGATCTCTCCTGAAGCCAGAACATGATCAAGATGTGCATGAGTGAGCAGGATACCAACCACGGAGAGCCCCAGGCTCTCAATCCTGTCCATGATGCTGTCAGCATCGGCACCAGGATCTACCACGATCGCACGTTTTGTCACAGGCTCACCGATTATGCTGCAATTACTCTGCAGGGATCCTGTGGCAAATGATTCAAAGATCACATCGCCGATGATCTCCGTGGATGGAAATGACATTTATATGATACCCCTGATTCGTGAAATCCTTATGTTACAATCATTTCCTTTTGCGAGGTGTGACATTAACCCGGAATGTTAAAGCGTTTCTTGCATCGCCTGGTCGCGATTGTGTTAATTCTGTTTGTTTCCCTCACCTCAGCTCTGTTCTTTCCAATCGCGTTTGTCATCTGGTTGACCACGATACCATTTGACCGAAATCTTCGCTGGCTGCACAAATTCACCTGTTTATGGGCAAGTCTGTATATCTGGGTATTTCCACCCTGGACGGTAACCGTTCAGGGGCGCGCCATCGTTGATCCTGATCAAACTTATGTCATCGTCTCCAACTATCAATCCATGCTGGATGTACTCATTGCTTTCAACCTCTTTATTCATTTCAAATGGGTATCAAAGGCAGAGCTATTCAATATTCCTCTGATTGGCTGGAACATGTACCTGAATCGGTATATCCGATTGAAACGCGGCAAGGGAACCAACATAAGAAAAATGTATCGAGCCTGCGAAAAACACCTCAAACGGGGAAGCTCTGTTTACCTTTTCCCTGAAGGAACTCGCTCAGTGAGTGGAGAAATGCGGGATTTCAAAGAAGGTGCTTTTGTACTGGCGAAGCGAATGAATCTTCCTGTGCTTCCAATCGTTATTAATGGATCTAAAAACGCCATGCCAAAGAATAGCTTCAATTTTCATGGTAAATCTGATATCCATGTAGAAATTCTACCTCCGGTACATCCCGATGATAGCATCTCCGTGCGCGATCTGACTGATTCGGTAAGGGAGATGATTCGATCTCGTGTGCTTGAGGAAATCAAACTTCAGACCTCAATGCGTTAATGAACAATACTGGCCGACCTATAGTCTCACCACCCCCTTGCAATCTGGAAACCCAACGCATATCCAGAATCGTTTCCCCGCATTCTTTCCTTTAACCGCCTTATTCAGTGTCATTTGCCGGCCACATTTGGGGCATATTCTCGTCGAATCCAACTCTGAACGAATTAGCGCAAGCTTTTGTTTAACTTCTCTTACCGGTATCTGATTTCGCTGAGGGAACAGCAGCAACGGCTTGCCAATCTGCTCGAAAATATTCTGCAATATTTCAATCTCTTCTGTTTTATCACTTCCACTCTGAAATTCGATGCCCGCCACCACCTTCATACTGTCCCTTTCACAAATCAGATATGAAATTGACCGACCTCCAAGATCAACATCTGTTTTCACAAAATCTGACAGTGCCATATTGATGAACAGGCGAAAACCAGCATTCAGTTCTCTCTCAAGGGTCTGCAACAGACCCAGTTTTGCCACCGGCAAGATGACTTCCTTTAGCTGATACTGGGGTGCTTGGACTGAGTCAGGCGCTGAATCAGGTTCAGACGTAGCCCTTTGGATATAGGCCTCGGCTTTGGCAAGCAATGGATCGACCGTCCTCTCCTCAATCTCTGGTCGCATTGTTTCGAGGATTGACATATCAGAATCCATAAAGGCTTCAATCTCTCTGGCTCTCCTGTAGCGCAGCCACCAGATTAAGGCCACGAGCAGACATCCAAAGATGAACAATCCTTCCATCAAATCCTTCTTATCAGTAAAACTGCGATCCTGGATTCAAAATTGTACCAAATCCATATCAGGCCCGAATGGTCCCTACTTAAGGAAGCACTTGCAGATAGTAGCCCTGTGACAAACAAGCTCGAGAGTGCACAGCCCAGGTTTTTCTTTTCGCGTAGTTCTGCAGCGTGCGAAGGCAGAAGCACGGGAAGGTGGGGAACAAGTAAGCAAAAAGAGAATCCTGGGATCGGAACGACCTATGAGCACTTAAGTAAGTGCCATTCATATCAACCCCTACTCCAGCTCAACAACTTTAAAGTACCATGGCAGTTTAAGGCTAACAGGAGTTTGCACTGATGAGACTGATAAACAAGGTGGCAATTGTCACAGGCGCCGGACAAACACCAGGGGAAACCATCGGTAATGGCAGGGCCACCGCAATCTTATTCGCTCGTGAGGGCGCCCGTGTCTTTCTGACAGACCGCAATCTAGTTTCTGTCGAAGAAACGAAGCAGATGATTCTTGATGAGGGTGGTGAAGCCGACTGTTTCGAAATGGATGTAGCCAGCGAAGCGGACTGTGAGCAAATGGTAAAAACCTGTGTTGCTCAATTTGGACGAATCGACGTTCTACATAATAACGTTGGAATTGGTGCCAATGACGGTGGCGTGACTCGACTGACTCATGAAAACTGGCAGCACATTTTGAACGTCAACCTGACCAGCATGTTCCTCACTTGTAAACATGTCGTTCCCGTGATGCGGGAACAACAGGCAGGAAACATTATCAACATCTCTTCCGTGGCTGCGATTGCATCGACCGGTATGCTGGCCTACAAGACCTCAAAAGCCGGTATTCTTGCACTGACAGAGAACGTCGCGATGGGGAATGCAAAATACGGCATTCGGGCGAACTGCATCATGCCTGGACTCATGAATACACCCATGGCTATTGAAGGATACAGTGCCGTTCAGGGGAGAACCAGAGAAGACGTTATCGCCGCGAGGGACAAAAGGGTTCCACTGGGCAGCAAGATGGGTACCGCATGGGACGTTGCCTATGCTGCCCTGTTCCTCGCCAGTGATGAGGCAAAATTCATTACCGGTGTCACTCTGCCGGTGGATGGCGGTCAGAGTATTCGTGTCGGTTAAAAGGTACCAAAATGTCAGAAACTGGCCGAGGATATCTGTTCGGTCAAGATAGACTATAGGTGGGAGCACACCCTTGTCGAAGGGCTTGTGCAGGAAAAAAGTAGAAACAGCGAAAATCAGGGAGACCTGAAGCCTCGAACGCTTGAAAAACGACAAAAGATTGTATCGACCAGAGGCAGAGACCAGTCACGATAACCGCAGAAGCTAATTCAGATGAGTATGTTCATTGAGCGTAATGACTGACATCTCACCCGAGCTCGCAGCCATAAACCGGTTAATGCTGGTGTAGTTTGGATTGAAGAACATTCTCGCCTCAAATCCAATGACATGTGCGGTCCATACGTTTATCACGCCCCCATGACATGCAACCGCGACTCTCTTTCCTTTGTTCTGGGAGACTATTTCACCAAGACTGTTGCAGACAGTTCTGGCAAACTCAGGGAAATCAGCATCTACTTCGCCTTTCATCAGTCTTCGCCAGCGTTCGTAATTCAATTCCTTGAGCTGTTCTACCGGTATATACAGCTCAGAATTTTGATCATATTCAGCCACACCGGGTACCACAACGACGGCAAGTCCTTTTTGAGACGCAATCGGGCCGGCTGTTTGTAATGCCCGCTGCATGGGACTTGAGTAAATGCGATCGATATGAAGATCGGTTAACCACTGTGCAACTTTCCTGGCCTGCTGATGTCCGTCCTTCGACAAAGGCGGGTCCGCTGGAGAACCATCCTGCCTGATGATTCTTTCCGGCAGTCCGTGTCGAATCAGAATGAGTTCCATACAAAATCTCTCTGTGACCCTTGTGCTTAACTCAATTCAAAAAAAGACCCCGCATTCGCGAGGTCCGGTTGTTATCAAGGAATTTTCGTGACACGCAACCAATTTAGGTCGTGGCAATAGAAACGTTGTAGACGCCAGCCTCCCTCGCAGCATCCATAACGTGGACCATGACTTCAGTCGTGCTTTCCGGATGAGGCTGGACAACAACGGGGGCTTCAGGTGTTTCAGCGTGCAAACGCTCAATATTGGCCCTGACAGCTCGAAAATCTACGTCTCTATTTCGGATCCTGATCCTGTCCCGACTCGTAATCTGGACAACGATACTCTTCTTATCTGCATCTTTGACATTCTGATTCTCATCAGGGCTATTAACGTCGATGCCAATTTCTTTAACGAAAGTTGCAGTCACGATAAAAAAGATCAGCATGATGAACACGACGTCCAGCATTGGTGTCAAATCTACTTCATCTTCCTGAGTGCTGTTGACGTCTACCCTTCTCCGCACTGGTTGTTACTCCTGAATTCGTTATTTTTTATAGGATACAGCGGCCCAGACCGAAATTAAAGCTCAGACAGTGGATTATTGATTAACGACCTTGCTGACTGTGGTGTAGTGCAAACCCAGAAAATCACCAATCTCCATCAGCGTGTAAGAATGATCGATATGTGCCCGACGAATGAGTTCATTGCGCTCTGAACGTGTTTTTCCGTCAACATTCTTAAACAGCACTGGCAGACTGCGTCGTCTTTTGACCTGTTTTGGTCCCCGCTTCGCCAACTTCTCGCCATTCAGAATGGGCTGCATTTCACCAACAAACCGCGGAGATCCCAGAAGTACCTGGCTACTTCGATTAAGCAACGGGGATTTTTCTTTAACACTAGCCTTAATGTACTCCCGATATTTTCTTTGATTCTCTTTGGGTCGCTTGCCAAATGTGGACAGAAGCGTCTCAGTGTGCAGGAAGACGGGTGTTTTAATCGATCCACAGGTTGCACGGTGACTGCTCCACCGATAGGCCTGTGCAGAACTCGCCGTACCCGCACGAACAGGATTCAAAACCACATGCCGGCACAGAGGTAAGAGGTAGGTTTCAGCTTCAAACAATACACTCTTGAACCGACCCTGAAACAGTGGACCATCATTATCATGACGACGATTAAAATGCTGCGTATAAACCCCGTTCAGTTGACGCATCCCCTTTGACAAATTGGCTTTAGGACATTCGAGTACCAGATGATAGTGACTATCCATCAGCACGTAGCTGTGGAGCAACCATCCAAATCTTGAAACAACGGCTTTTAGTACATTGAGGAATACAGACCGATCCTCATTATCAGCGAAGACCGGTCTACTCTGAATTCCTTTACTGGTTACGTGGTAATGAGCCCCTGGAAACTCAATTCGAACCGGTCGCGACATGTGCCCTACTTTTATTGAAGAATCTTTGTTGTTCTTTCTTATCTTTCTTATCTTACTAAAAAACTAATCTCACGATATGCGGCCTTTAAACCACATACTAAGGAGATAGGAATATTACATTGGGTAAATAGATGCCTCAAGCAAAAATGTGCAAATAGAAAACAATTTATTCAACAATGATCGTATTTATGTTACGTCTCAGTTCTATCTGAATTCTCCTATGTTTTACGTGAAACCATTTAGGCCGTTTTGACAGCTGTAAAACTAACTTGACGTCATGTAGTGAGTATAGGTAAGTTGATTCGGCTAAAAACTAACGCAATGGGAGAACAAGATGGCGGCCGACAAATTCCCGATCGAAGCAGGACATATTATGATGTTCGCGCGTTCAATCGGTGACGCTAATGAAATTTATTATGACGAAGATTATGCAAAGTCAACGGAACCTGGTTGTACCATAGCACCTCCAACCTTCGTTCAGGCGAGTGCTCAATTTGATCCTAACTATTTTCTACGTCCAAAAATTGGCGAGGAATGGTTTGGATCTGCAAAAGGTCCTACTGGCATCACCAAACGTGAAGGCGGCGGTGGCGGTGGTGGTGGTGGCGGTGGCCTCCATGCCGAACAACACTATGTCTATCATAGGCAGGTCAAAGTTGGAGATATACTCTCATCATCAACAAAACCAGGGAAATCCTGGGAGAAAGAGGGACGGCGCGGCGGCAAACTAAAATTCAGCGAGTCCGTCACAGAATACCGTGATCAAGAAGGCGAAGTGGTTGTTACCGCAACCAGTGTCGGTGTTCAAACTGAAAAACCAGCAACTTCCTAAGGAGTATCGAGATGACATTAAAAGCAAGTAAACTAAATGTAGGCGATACTCACGAAGAAGAAGTTTGTCAAAACCTCTCAAGAACGCAGATTGTTCAATATGCAGGAACTTCAGGTGATTACAATCCTCTTCACAGTGATGAGATTTTTACGACTCAGATTGCAGGATATCCATCAGTGTTTGCACACGGCATGCTCTCGATGGGTATGACCGGTAAAATGCTGACCAACTACGTCGGCGACGGCCGGTTGCGCAGCTATGGCGTCAGATTTACATCACAGGTGTTTCCTGGTGCAACACTGACTGCGTCTGCAACAATCACCGAAATCCGTGAAGAAGATGGGCAGAAGATTGCAGACATCGCCGTCTCTACCAAAGATGAAGAAGGCACTGAAGTCATCAAGGGACAGGCCACAGCCCTGCTTGATCCATAGGACTTATCGAACCAGAGGGATATCAACAGGGGGCCCCTGATTGATATCCCACCCTCGATTGTCACAGGCTCTCAACAGACTGCAAGACAATATTCTCTGTCAGCAACTGCGGCAACACACTCGCTTTGCCAGCGGGACTGGCATACATAAGATACAAAGGTACCCCACTACGACCATACTCAGCCAGTTTTCGGGTAATCGTTGGGTCCTCGCTGGTCCAGTCTCCTTTCAGATAACGAACATTGTGTTGATCAAATGCTTCCTTAATTACCTGTCTGTTTAATGCAACAGCCTCATTCACCTTACAGGTAATACACCAGGCCGCAGTAAAGTTCACAAAGACCGGTCCCTGCTTACGAAGTTCAGCAAGGCGTATATCGGAGTAGTCTTCAAACGATGGGCCGACGTAGCCGTTCATCCTGTCTGACCCTCCACTCGCGTCATTGCTTGAAGAATCGAGATAAGAATACGCATTCACAGGCTGCAACACGTTTGGCAGATAGATTGCCGTCACGACAAATATTATCGCAATGAGTTGAACGATCAACCTGGGTGATTGCCTGGCCGGCAGGTGCTTAAGGAGCCATATTGCAAAGGTAAGAGATACTGCACCTGCACCAATAGATAAAACGCCGGTTGCACCTGTTTGAATACTCAGCACCCAGACTAACCAGATCGCAGAGCCAAACATCGGGAATGCCAGAAACTCCTTCGCACGCACCATCCAGGGGCCAGGTTTTGGCAGATGGCTGAGCAATGCAGGCGAGTAACACAATAATACATAAGGCGCGGCCATACCTAACCCAAGACTGACAAAGACCACCAGGGCATGAGCATTACTTTGAGTGAGTGCATATCCAATAGCCGACGCCATGAAGGGGGCCGTACAGGGGGCTGCAACCACGGTCGCGAGTACACCGGTAAAGAAGGATCCGCTGAGACCACCGGTGCGGGTCAGGGACTGACCCATATTCATCAGATTACCACTTATTTCATAGAAACCTGACAGATTCAGACCGATTACATAAAAAAGATAGACCAGAAGTCCCACGATAAGCGGTGACTGTAACTGGAATCCCCAGCCAATTTCCGCCCCACCTGCTCGCAACACAATCAGCACAACAGCGATGGTCACAAAACTAAACACGACTCCGGTCAAATAGACCCAACCATGGTTTCGAATATGTTGAGTCTCCTGCATCAGAGACAGGATCTTGATAGACAAGACCGGAAACACACAGGGCATGAGATTAAGAATAATTCCGCCAATGAGGGCAAATATGACCGCCAGCCACAGCGACATCTCTCCCACCGCATCTGACCCGGGCACAGCTGACGGGCTAATCTCGAACGCAGTCGTCAGTATCTCCCCGGCGTTTTCCCTGATGACGACAACGCCATCAAATCTACTCTCCGGGGTATAGTCATATCCAACTCTGGTCCTCAATTCAAAACCCTCATCCGTCGGCTTCAGCACCTGCTCCGCGGGGTTATCCATCACGCCCACGGCGTACGGGAAATAGTTGACTGACTCAAGGCGATTCGGCTGTATCTCACCCAGCTGGACGGCAAGGATCAATGATCCAGCTTCGACCCTGGAGGTAGACTCAAAGCCAATTTTCCTGGGTATTTTCTCTCTGGCAGCCTCAAATAGAGTACTGGTTTCCTCGTCGATAAAGGTTGGACTGATCGATTTTACGGCGACAGGTAGTGTCAGGGAGAGTTCAGCGTCTTCAGGAATACAGATATCCGCACAGACCAGCCACTCAGCATCGGCTTTCAGTGTAATTTCACTCTGGGCTATGTTTTCCGGCACAGTTATTTCAACCAGAAACAACGCCTGATCGTGATAGCCAAAGTTCATCAAGGGACCGTATGGTGCCCTTTCGGGATAGGGATACTGGATCTCACCGGTGCTGAAACCCTCAGGTATTTCCCAGGTCAAACGCGTAGCTGCGCCGGAATCTCCAGGATTTATCCAGTAGGTATGCCAGCCTTCGCGGATATTCTGCCTGAGCAACACATGAAATCTTTCCCCAGGCACGATGGCGGTCACTTCGCTGATCAGATCCGCCTTAACATTAGCCGGAACCCGAGCAGCCGACAGTGCGTAAGCGCCATGAAGCAGCAGCGCCACGATTAGGATTTTGCTAATAGTCTTCATTGCACTGGAACTGACACGCCATGTTTGGATCACTCATAAGTAAGACCGATTCGGTTTGGAATCATCACATTTAGTCCTTCAACTGACCGTCAGGGTCTCATCCCCCAGGTGACCGGCCCCTTGAGTTCCTCCAACAAGGGTTCAATCCAGTTAATCCAGCGGCTCAGCTTCGTTCGAGTATCTCGAGGATCAATCAGTTCGTGGACTGCAAAGCTTTCCATCATGGGGAACGGGCTTCGATTTGCCATCAGCTTCTGCTCCAGTTCTTGGCGTTTTGCGTCAGGGTCTTCAGCTGCAGCAATTTCCCGATGGAATGCAACAGCAACTCCACCTTCAACAGGCAGAGCGCCCATTTCATATGAAGGCCAGGCAAGCTTGTAGTTGTTGGGTGCAAAATGTGCAGCAGATGCAACGCCAAATGACTTGTGTACCGCAATGGTGGCCCATGGCACTGTGGATTGAACCGCAGCCGCAACGGCACTCATTCCATATCGAATGGTGGCGTCTTTCTCAGCTCTGGGGCCAATCATAAATCCAGGTTCATCAAGGAAGTTGATGACGGGGATATGGAAGGTGTCGCATAGCTCCATCATCGTCTTTGCTTTCTGTGAGCCGGTTGCGGTCATGGCACCGGCAAAATGTTTACAGTCATTAGCAATGATACCAACCACTGCGCCATTCAACCTTGCAAGGCCTGTAATCTGCCCCTGCCCAAAGAACGGCGAAATCTCAAACCATGACTCCCTGTCAACCACATGCCTGATCAGATCCCGCATTTCAAATGGAATTCGACCATCCCTGGGTACGATGGAAATGAGCTCTTCATCAGCCCTGTTCGGATCGTCTTTGCAGTGATGCCTCTCTGGCAGCTGCCAGACATTCTGGGGCATGAAATCAAGGAACTGCCTGACCTGTTCAAGCGCCTCCTGCTCAGAATCAGCAACATTGTTGCAGATTCCACTGCGCGTGTGGATCTTCCATCCACCCAGTTCCTCCTTGGTCATCGATACATTCAGAGCACGTTCAACCAGAGCAGGACCTGCAACCAGAATCTGCGACGTTTCCTTCACCATAACCGAGAAATGGGAAGCCACCAGTCTTCCCGCCGGGAAACCCGCAACGGGTCCCATGGCTGCAGAAACTACCGGTACCTTATTCATCGCTTCCGCGATTATCTTAAATCTAGGCTCTGAGTAAACCGGCGAACCTACTGTTTGAGGTCTTGGACCGCCACCTCCGGCAACGCTGCCACCGCCACCTTCAAGCATCCTCACTAAAGGTACTTTGAACTGAACGGCCAATTCTTCCGCATAAACACTCTTTCTTAATCCAGCACCATTCGGAGACCCACCCTTCAGGGTAAAGTCCTCACCTCCAACTGCGATTCGTCTGCCATTCACATCTCCGAAGCCAATCACATAATTTGCTGGTGTAAATGACTCGATGGATCCATCTTTGTTCTTCTCCGCAAATCCGGCACCCTCACCATGCTCTTCAAAGGAATCTGCCGCGACCAGTTCGTCGATCCGTTCTCTGATCGACAGCCGACCTTTCGCATGGTGTATTTCAACTGCATCCTGACCACCCTGCTGTTTCGATAAATCACGCCGATGTTCGATTTCATGTGCTTCTTTATGCCAACTCATCGATCTGTTTCCTATATCCGATTTCACGCCTTTATAACAATTCAGGCTGTTAATTCACACCTGATCGTCCAATTGATCTGGTGAGCGGACTCCGGCTGGCAGGATCCCCTCCCTCGAATAATCTATCAGTACGGCAAATTACATAGTTTATTCAACAACCCAGGGATCGCCGTGATGAAACCTATTGTTGAAATGACAATCGATGAATCCATAAGATGAATTCCATAAAAAGAACGCGGTAAACCTGGACAGCGCGTTCCTCGGATTGAAGCACTGCATCCCGGTTATTGCCGCGTCAGGCAGCGGTTCGATCATCAATCTGTCTTCAGTTGCAGGATTGAAAGCGTCTCCTGGCCTCTCAGCCTATTCGATGACAAAAGGCGGTGTTCTGGAAAATCCAGAGGATATCGCCAATGGCGTCCTGTTCCTGGCAGTGAACTGGTCGGTGATCATAGGTTTTCTGCCCGAGAATTCAGGTCCCAGGCGATACCTCTTTCGATTTTAATAGAAATGGCTTTTTGATCGTGATACCTTCTCACCTTCGTTTTTTTGGTGTCTTGCGATCAGCGCAAACAACACTAAAAAATCAGCACACTACAGCTTGTCGCAGGCGATAAATCTACTGGTTTTCTTGGGGATATTTATGCAAATAGCCGTGCCTTCGGAGACGCATGCTAATGAAAGGCGTGTTGCTCTGATACCTGATTCAGTTCAGAAACTGATCCGCGCCGGTCTGGAAATCTCTGTTGAATCCGGACTTGGGTCAGGATCGGGATTCACCGACTCAGAATACGCTGAAGCAGGGGCAACAATCGTCAATGACCGAAAGTCATTGCTGGCGCTGGGAGATATCCTGCTGCGAGTTCGCAAACCTGACCCTGTGGAGATTTCACTACTGAAAAAGGGGGCGATTCACGTCAGCTACCTTGATCCTTACAACGAATCCGAGCTGGTCGATTCACTTGCCAGTCAAGGTACAACAGCAATCAGTATGGAGATGATTCCCCGCACCACTCGTGCTCAGAAAATGGATGCGTTGAGTTCGCAGGCTAGTCTTGCCGGATATGTCATGGTCCTCCTTGCTGCTTCTAAACTGGATCGCATTCTACCAATGATGATGACACCTGCCGGAACGCTAAGTCCTGCCCGGGTTTTTGTGATTGGCGCCGGCGTTGCGGGACTACAAGCTATTGCCACGGCAAAAAGACTGGGCGCTCGAGTAGAAGCATTTGACACCAGACAGGTTGTTGCCGAACAGGTTCACTCACTCGGAGCTAAATTTGTCGAAATCGATCTTGGCGAAACAGGCCAGACCAAGGATGGTTATGCCAAAGAACTCACCGATGAACAATTGGAATTACAGCGACAGGGTATGAAGGATGTCATCAGTCAATCGGATATCGTCATCACGACAGCACAGGTTTTCGGTCGACCCGCCCCAAGAATTGTCACCAGGGATATGGTCGACGCCATGCAACGGGGGGGTGTAATCGTCGATATGGCCGTCGAATCCGGTGGCAATGTCGAAGGCTCTCAGGCAGATGCCGTGGTAGACGTGGATGGTGTCTCGATAGTAGGTGTTTCAAATCTACCTGCAGAGGTATCTCGTGATGCCAGTCAAATGTACTCATCCAATTTGTTCAATCTGGTTACCGAATTCTGGGATGAGGAAAATAAGACCTTTAACCTCGACCTTGGAGACGACATTTTGCAAGGTTGCGTCATTACGCATGAGGGTGTGATCGTTAACGAAGCAATTAAGAATCTACGAAGCTAAGCGAGGGAATCACGTGGACGTTGTATTTCTAGTATTTATTCTGGTTCTGTCGATATTTCTCGGCTTTGAACTGATCTCAAAAGTTCCGGCTACGCTGCACACACCTCTCATGTCTGGCGCAAACGCAATTTCTGGTATCACTTTAGCAGGCGCGTTTCTGTCCGCAGGTATGCAGAACAGTGAAATGGCAACCTATCTGGGTACAGCCGCTGTTACATTCGCGACGATCAACGTTGTCGGTGGATATCTGGTGACAGACCGAATGCTTGCTATGTTCAAAAGTAAGAAAAAAGAGGCGTAACTAATGGACGTTAGTTTGATTGCGAATCTCGCCTATATCGTCTCTGCGGTTCTGTTCGTATTCGGCCTGAAGATGCTTGGCTCACCGGCAACTGCCCGTCGTGGAAACATGCTGTCCTCAATTGGCATGCTGATTGCGGTGGTAGCCGGGCTGTCGGCAGAGGGGATCGTTGCCTACAAGTTTATTGCCATTGGAATGGTCGTTGGCGCAATTATTGGGGCATCCGCCGCAAGACTGGTTGCCATGACCAGCATGCCTGAAATGGTCGCCCTGTTTAATGGATCCGGTGGTGTTGCGAGCCTTCTGGTCGGTTGGGGAACGCTGTACAACAGCGACGTTTCAACATTCACGGCAGTAACCATTGTACTGGCAATCCTGATCGGCGGTGTGACATTCACCGGTAGTTTCATCGCCTGGGGTAAACTAAGTGAAACCATTGGCAGTGCAGCGGTCGTATTCACCGGTCAACGGGTATTCAACAGCCTGTTGCTGGTGGCACTTCTGGGTTCGAGCTTTATGCTATGCCTTGATCCTTCACCTGAATCAACCTGGTTCTGGGCTGTACTGGCACTGTCTCTTCTACTGGGTGTAATGGCAGTCATTCCAATCGGTGGTGCTGATATGCCGGTTATCATATCGCTGCTAAACAGTTATTCAGGCATCGCTGCCTGTGCTGCCGGGTTTGCCATTAACAACAATATCCTGATCGTTGCCGGATCACTCGTTGGCGCGAGCGGAATTATCCTCACAAATATTATGTGCAAGGCGATGAACCGGTCACTGGCTAATGTGCTGTTCAGTGGATTTGGAGCCCTGAAACAGGGTAAGGCCATCGAAGGTGAGGTAAAACCCTTATCGGTCGAGGACGCCTACTATATTCTTGAAGCTGCCTCTAATGTCTGTTTTGTACCCGGTTATGGTATGGCTGTTGCTCAGGCCCAGCATGTTGTCAAGGAACTGGGAGAAATACTGGAAAAAAACGGTGCAGAAGTGAGTTATGCGGTCCATCCCGTTGCAGGCCGAATGCCGGGCCATATGAACGTATTGCTTGCAGAAGCGGACGTTCCTTATGAACAGCTGGTTGAAATGGATGAGATCAATCCACGAATTGAGAATGTTGATGTGGCGATAGTTATCGGTGCAAACGACGTCGTTAATCCATCCGCCCGTAGAGATGCAGATAGTCCAATCTTTGGCATGCCCATTATTAACGTGGATCTGGCAAGGACCGTATTTGTGTTGAAACGATCAATGGCTTCCGGATTCTCAGGAGTTGATAATCCGCTGTTTTTTGGTGAGAACACCCGGATGTTGTTTGGTGATGCCAAAGAATCTATTTCAGGTGTTATTTCAGAATTCGGTTAGCGTTTGTTGTCTTCAGGATGATCCAAGTAATGTTGTGAGCGCCTGTTTCGCCTGGTCTTCTTCCAACCGCAGCGAGAACCAGGATTTTTCCAGGTCAACAATGACATCCTTGATGTATCGTCAGTATCTTGCGATCTCTCTGTGAAATCATTGCCTTGATTTCAAACAACTGTTCATAATCTGTTTAATTAGCCACGCTATCTCTCTAAAGGCTATCTCTCTAAAGGCTATCTCTCTAAAGGCTATCTCTCTAAAGATAGTTGCAGAATGTCCTGACACCACTAACCGATTAGACAGATAGGGCGATGTTTCAGTATGCCGCGCCGACCCCTCATCCCATGAAATATAGTTGGTCGACATTAGCCATTCCTTTCAATAATATGGTTCATGCTTTGGTTATATTGTCTCCCTTCTACTAATATTGTCTCCCTTCTACTAGAGGTATGAGGTGAATAAACTAGAATTCTTCTTCGACTGTTCCAGCCCCTGGACCTACCTTGGATTTGAAACACTGCAACGACTTCATGAGGAGCATCCGGATTTGGACCTGCACTACAAACCCATTCTGGTTGGTGGTGTATTTAACCAGGTCAATCAGTCAGTCTATGAGAACCGTGCGAATCCTGTTCCAAGCAAACAAGGCTACTATGGCAAGGATCTGAACGACTGGGCCCAATATGTAGGTATTGAAATCGGGCAGCCCAACGTCTTCCCGGTGAATAGCGTCAAGGCCATGCGCGGTGCTTTTGTTGCCATGGAACAGGACTGTCTGATCGCTTACTCGCGCCTGGTCTTCAAAACGTATTGGACAGATCTCAAGGATATCTCTCAAACGCTAATACTGAGCCAAATCGTTGAAGCCGTCGGCATGGATGTGACGATGTTCCTTGAAAAAATCAATGATCAGACTTACAAGGATCGACTCAAACAAAATACAGATGAGGTTATTCGGCGGGGAGGATTTGGTTCGCCAACCATGTTTTTGAATGATACCGATATGTATTTTGGCAACGATCGATTCCCATTAATCTCGGCAAAATTGGCCAATTGCAGCAGATAATTTCTCTCCTGGTCTGTTTTTAACTGCTGGATGCCCTCTGACAGTCCGCAGCTTTCCTGACCTTGTTGAGGTGACCATGTTTTTGCTAATTCTTTTCCGCCAGCACATCAGACAACCGTTCGCCCAGGATAGCACTGATATTGAAATTAATCTGTGCGACGATGTTAGGAAAGAATTTCAGATCCTTTTGCATTCGTTCATAGTCGAATCGCAGTGCGGACACAGTTGTCTTTGCGGTGACATCAGCTGTACGTTCGATAGCACGAGTGTAGCCAACTTCGCCAAAGAACTCCCCCGCTTCAAGTTCCGCCAGCAATCTTGAATTGCCATCGTCATCTTGTCGAATGACATCTACGCTGCCAGACAAAATCATGTACATACTCCTGCCAGTCGTACCCTGTTCCACCAGTTTCTCTCCCGGCTGGAAGTCATGAAGTTCGGATATTAAAATAGCCTTTCTCTGCTGGTAACTCGACATATCATTAAACAGGGGACTCTTGTCCAATACCCTCTTATCAACATTCAAGACCACGATGTGGTACAGACAAACCAGTCGAACTCTCTCCATAATGATTGGTGTGATCAGCAGATTGGCAAAAATCGAAATCAACATCGTAGCGGCTGCCAGTGCGCCGAACTGTGCCACCACGGTAAAGTTAGAGAAAAGCAGAATTCCAAACCCCAGGGACAATGCCAGGCTCGAGACGATCAGTGGTGTTGCGACCTCCTTAACAGCTTCGTCCACTGCACCTTTATAGTCAGACGTATGGGAACAAAGCTCCTGGTATCTCGCCAGCAGGTGAATGGTGCCATCAATCGCGATACCCACAGCAATAACCGCAACCATCGCAGTACCTGGGTTGAGAGGAATGCCTAGAAATCCCATGATGCCAAACATCAGGACAATAGGAATCAGAGAAGGCACAAGGGCAATCGCGCCACCTTTCAGTGAGGTAAACATGATCGACATCAGTACAAAGATCAGCACCAGCAGCAAGCTCAGCGCCTTAACCTGGGATACCATCAGGCTCTCGGCTGCCTGATTGACCATCAGATTCTCACCGATAACGTCACTCTTGAAAGCGGGACCGGCAATCTTGTCGACTGCAGATTCCAGTTCATTGATATATACGTTTAAGGTGTTTGAATCATTGACGTTATGCCTGACGACAATATTGGCGCGTTTGTAATCATGGCTGACATAGTTCTCAAGTTCGCCACGATGAAAAAACAACAGGTACTGAGCCACCATCTGTCTGGTCTTTGGCAGAGTCAGTTGAGCGAAGTCGCTCTCAAATTCGCGATTAACGTACTTGAGGTGATCAGCAATGGACAGGGTCGAATCAAACACTCCCTGCTTGTCCATAAATGCCTGAATCTGTTCCAGTTTCCTTAAATTTTCCGGCTCCAGGAATGCTTTTTCAGATTCTGCTTCCAGTGCAACAAAGAACACCTTGATACCAGCCAGTTCCTCGTGGATCAGTCTCGTCTCCTGAATGATCGGCCTGTCCTCAGGGAAGTAAGACAATGGATCGTTCGTGACATAGAGATTGGATGCCTGATAGGCAAAGAAAGCACACAGAATTGCTGTAAGTGCCAGTGTGTACATCGGAAACTGATCCTGGGGAATCCGGAAAGTTGCGATGATCTTCGATGGAAAGTTATTGCTGTAAAGTTGATCCGAATCAACATCTTTACCAGGTTCAATTTCTCCAAATTGGACTAATAGCAGAGGCACTACCAGGACTGTGATTACACCGTTGGCCACGATGGCAAATGTTGATGCTATTGCGAAATCCTGTATCAAGCCAATCGAACTGAACAGATTACTGGCAAACCCAAGCGCGGTTGTCAGCACAGTTAACAAAAGTGGTAACCCGCAATGCATGACCATATAGGTTATTGCCTGCCGACGTGGATCAGAATCTGTTACCGACAAATCTGATCTGTCTTCATTCACCAGACCACGGAAAAAGGCCGCCATCATATGCGTGTCTTCCGTTGAACCGATAACGATGATCAGAGAAGGAATCATCGCACTGAGCAGATTCAGCGGTACACCTGTCCATCCAAGTATTCCGAACGTCCAGATGGTCGTCAGCGCAGAGGTCACGATAGGCACAAGAGCAGCGAGTCCGCTTCGCATGAAACCCACTATAGAAAGAATGAGTACCAGGGCAGAAAGCGGGCCAAGCAGCATGAAGTCCTGAGAGATACTGCTCTTAAGTTCGGCGTTTATTCTAGGAGGCCCGACCTGAAACATGCGCTCGAAATCGGATTCATGCTCTCGGATTAACGCTTCAGTACCTGCAAATACTGCCTCGTTAAAGTCTTCATCATCCATCGCCTCATCCAGCGTGATGGTAATGGCTGTCGCATGACCGTCTTCTGAAAACAGATTGCCAATATAAAGTGGATTACTCAGAGCACGGCGTCTGGCTTCTTCTGCTTCAAGAAGCGTACTCGGCACGCCATCAAGTACCGGTTCAGAAGTTACCGAGGGCACCCCATCTGACCTGCTCCCCTTAATCGTTCGAAGGTTGAACAAGCTATCAACCTTGTTCACGTGACCTACCTGTTTCAATGAAGTATGCAGAGACTCAAGCGAGGCCAGTTTTTCAGGAGTCCAGAGGTCAGCGTCTTCAACATAAATGATCGTCCTGTTGTCTGACCCGAACTCACCCATAACCCGCTGATAAACCAGGCGATCGGGATCATCCTCAGGGATCAGACTATTGAAGCTTGTATCAATCACAAGCTTATTCAGCCCTGTCGCCGCCAGTAGAGTAATCAGGGTCACTACTATCAGCACAGTGCCACGGTAGCGGGTACTGAACAGGAACAACGAGGAGATCATAGAGAAGTCACCTCGGCTGTTTTCTCCGGCACAAAATCATCATCTGATTCTGGCTCTACTGGTTTACCCTGGTTCTCGAAGAGCCATTCGGGTGTAAACATCTCAGCGGGTACATAGTCACCGGAAAAAACTCGCCGGTTGATCTTTATCAAGGTCTGATGCTGTTCCTGCTTGTCTTCCATGAACATCATATTCGCTCGCCACATTTCTCCAAGCACAGGAGTCAAATCGTGCTGACTCTGCCGCTTTTTCAATCTTCCCAGATCATCAAAATGGTCAGTGCGGGTGATATACAAGTTGTCCTGCCGAGTATAGTGACGACGTAATCGCTGCTCCAGGCTTGCCTCATTGTCTTCATGGTCATACACATCGATAATAAAATACGGAATATCGTCGATCACCGCATCCCGCTGACGGCGATAATCATAATCATCCAGATTTTCGCCAATCAGGTTTTCCACCGAAAAATCAGTTCCCAGAAACTTACTGTCAACAGCTCTGCTGCCACTTTCAATCATCGTCTTTCCAAATGCTGGTAAATAAACAGACTGACGGGTTTCTCCACCGGGTAACAGGTTTGCAAGAACCGCCACACCCTTAACCTCTTCCGGCGAGTCAAACAGAAGTAGTAATCGCGACTGCCTGTCCTGCTCTATTCTTGAAAATCGCCTTAACTTTCTTGTTTCGCGATTACCGTTACGATCAATCAATACCATCGACTGTTCTTCATATACATAGGGATATTGTTCGTGTCGACTAGACACAGCGTCCATGATTTCTCGCCCGGTGGCATTGAGGAGTTCAAATTCAGCAGCACAGGTAAGCTCTGCCAGCATCAGGATGATAATCACCGGAAAGGCACTCTGGCGGTTCATTTCACACCATCAAGACTGACGATTGTTTCCGCCAGTTCGTTACAGAGATCACTGAATAAAGACTGCATGCTGACCACCATTTGGGAATAGTCTGTTCTGTCAATCCTGCGGCCCTCAAATTCAAAGGATCTGGTTGTTAGAACCTTATGACTCAGACCATCATTGAGCTGAAATCTGCCTGCTAAAATAACCTGACCACGACTTGTCTGATCAAACTGTTCGATGTACACCAGTAATGTAAATTCCGGCACAGAACCCGAGCGCGTAATCGGCGTTCCAATATCCGGTGTGTTAAGCAAATTTGCCAGGTTTCTTGCCATGGTTCGCTGTAGATTTTTCTGGAAATTCTCTCCCCACTGATGATTGTCAGCAAACATAAGCTGGTTGGTACCGGATCTTGTTGCGATCTGAAATCTCTGCAGGTATTGAGGGATGCTGAGATTGAGTATCTGTATACTCAAATCATTCTTGTCCTGAAGCGCCTGCTGTTCTACCGGGTCAATCAAATAGTAGCGGATGGGTGTCGCGCCCATAGACCCGCAGCCGACGAGAATGAACAACATTAGAACCACCCAGATCTTCTGACTATTGTTCATTTGTCTCCCCACTCTTCTTTACAGATTCTTCTTTATCACCGCCACGACCAAACAAGAGTGACTGAGGCCGTCTTCCAAGCATTTCCAGCAGCGCTCGAACCGATTTTGCGGTTTCTTCCAGTTCCCCGGTTACTTTGATGAGGTTGTACTGCAACGGTGAATTCGGACTCAATACACCATTCATCAAGCTGATGGTCTCTTCGAGATTAGACAGAACCTTGTTTGCCGAGGTCACTGTATCTCCGATCCTGGCGTCCTCGACATTGTTTAGAACACCCTGGAGAGCTCTCATTGATTCCTGCAGATCAGTTACGGTCTCCTCATCCTTAGGCTTGTTAAGCAGGTCATTGACACCACCAAGAATACCCAGAATATCATTCCCTACCCTTTCGACATCCACTGTCTCGATTTTAGTAATCAGGCCCTGGATGGATTGGGTAATCGCTTCGAACGCACCCGGTACAGTCGGCAATTCCGGATAAGCGGAATTCCCGTCTCCCATGTACACAGCTTCCGTGTCCGGGTACATGTTCAATTCGACGAAGAGCTGACCGGTAAGCAGGCTTCCGGTTGCTAATCTTCCTCTCAATCCCCTGTCAACCAGCGTCTGCAGCGTTTCCAGAGGTGACAGGGATTCTTCTGTTTCCCGGCTGATAATTCGTTCCGGTTCAATTTCAACCAGGATGGGAATTCTAAAAGAGGTATCTTCGCTGTCGAATTCAAGCCGGATGTCCAGGACACTGCCGATTCTGATTCCCTTGAATTCGAGTGGTGCTCCCGGATTCAGCCCCCTCACAGAACTGTTGAAGTACATGACAAACTGCTGTTTCCGGGTGAATTCCTGCGCTTCAATCACACTGTGACTGGGATACAACGTAAAAATCAGGTTTTCTATGTCTGTTGAAGTCCGCTCGAGAGTATCTGGTGTTTCAAATGATATGCCCCCAAATAAGAGGGATTGAAGAGACACAGTCCTCACATCAACCCCATTTGCGCCCATGGAAATGTCTATGCCGCTGACGTTCCAGAAGCGGCTGTTGCCTTCTACCAGTTGATCATAGGGATCTCGGATGAAAGCGTGAATAAAGACACTCTGGGCGTCGCTACCCAGTTCATAACCAAGTATTTCTCCGGCTTGCAGCCCTTGATAATAAATTGGAGAGCCACCACCCAAAGATCCCAGGGTGTCAGATACCAGTGTTATCTGTGTACCTGCATCATCTCTGGTGATCAGTGGAATTGTCTCCAACCCGACAAAATGTGTCTGCCTCGACCCTGGTCCGGGATCGATCTCAATATAGGCGCCTGATAACAAAGTGCCCAGCCCCGACACGCCACTAAAACTCAGTTGAGGTCTTACCACCCAAAAACGCGTATTGCGCCTGAGAAAGTCTTCCATTCCCTGGTTGAACGTCGCGGTCAGCACGATATTTTCAAAGTTTTCAGCAAACTGAATGGCGTCAACGACGCCAATGTCCACACTCTTGTACTTAATGCGTGTCTCACCTGCCACAATCCCCTCTGCTGTTTTGAAACTTATTGTGGCGGTGGGTGCCTGATCGATTAACGTACGAGTTATTAGCCAGACACCAACGATAGCGGTAATCAGAGGGATCAACCAGACTATAGATGGCCCGGCTCTTCTTCTCACCTGCGGTGTGTCGATTTCACTCACGGTGTTACCTGAATTCCTTCATCACTCTTCAGAATGACTTCCTCACTGGACTGTAAAGCACCGTCCCATATCAGCCGGGGATCAAAACTTTTTGCAGCTAACATGGTTAGTATCACAGCACCACCAAAAAAGGTGGCACCAATGCCTGGCACCACTGTTGCGATCAACCCAAGACTGACCAGCCCAGACAGTAATCCGACTAAAAACACGTCAACCATGGACCAGGCACCAACCAGTTCAGTCATTCTGTACAGCAAGGTTCGATCCCTGGGTCGCCACTTTGACTTACTGGATACTGAATACAACAAATAACTCAAGGCTGTTAGCTTTAGAAAGGGCACGACAATACTCGCGAACAATACGATAAGCGCCAGCCCCCAAAGTCCAGAGCTGATCAACTTGACAATACCGGTGAAAATTGTGTCAGGAGCCCCTTTCCCCAGCATTGTAATGGTCATCACTGGATACAGGTTTGCAGGGATCAGCATCAAAGCCGCTGCAATCAGAAGTGCCCAGGTACGTTGCACGCTATCCGTGATGCGGTAGTGAACGGGAGAGCCACAGCGTTCACAATGATAGTAACTTTCTCTATTAGGTCTGATCAGACCACAGGTATGACAGGTCAGAATCGCTTCATTCGCAGTGGCACTTGTCTTATTCAATTGCCTTACAGCAGATTTTTGCCAAAGCACCTCTGGATCAAAGCTGACTCTAGCGGCTGAATAAGTTATCAGCATGGCCACAAATCCCACCAGACCCAGTCCTGGAACAACCGTCGCCAGGCTCTGCAGTTTCACGATGGCAACCAGAGTTCCTAACATGAACACACTGAGTAAGCTCCAGGGTTCACACACTCTTACGATTCTATAGACAATCCGATGTCCAATCGGCAAAAAACCAAATTGCAGAGGAATCAGCAGTAGCAGCATGCCCGCCACACTAAGAAAGGGAAACAGAATACTGGTTAGAAATACAACGAAACCCAGTTCACCCATGCCGAATTCATACAGTGCCCAGCCACCGCTGTAAATGAGGTTTTCCTCAGACAATCCAGCGGTTTTCATCCCTAAGAAAGGATAAACATTCGCTATGACCATGAATATCAGAGTAGACAGATAGAGTGCCGAACTCCTTTCCAGCGACTGAGGTATGTGCCTATAAAGTTCAGCTCCGCATCTTGTGCAATCAGCTCTGGCCCCTGCTGGAATTTCATGCCGCAGAAACAACGCATCACACTCATGGCACGTGATTAACTGCCCGTCGGCATCCCTCAAAACAGGCTCTCTCTCTTTTATTGTTCAGTAACACTATCGTTTACTTCAGATGGTTGCAATCACTGTTCTTCAAGCATCTGATGGAATAGTTCGAGCGCTGACTGTGTAAATACCAACATATTCTGTTGACGATCGTCACTCCGGGTCTCTACTTTTACAGATCTGACGGAAGGGCCTACAACTCCAATAACACTAATGCCTGGCGCATGACCATAAAGCGTGCCGGTTGGGCCCGAAGCCCCCAACTCAGCAATTGCCCATGTCGCTTCTAATTTCCTTCTGGCTGCCTTTGAAAACTCCAGTACCATCTCTTCGGTCATGGGCTGCAGTTGCCTGACTTGTTCCTTGTCCAGATCAAGAAATGCTCTTCGTGATGCCAGCGTATACACAACACTGCTGCCAACGAAATACTTCGAAGCACCAGGTACAGACAAAAGATTGGCCGCAATGAGCCCACCCGTTGAAGATTCTGCAACGGTTACAGTCTGATCCCGTGACTTGAGGATCTCTCCGATTCGGTTTGCTGCATCAAGAAATACACTCATGTTCGAAAGTCCCGAGGTGAAAGATATACAGTCTATCAACTGCATTGACAGCTAGAAATCGCCAAGTTTAGGATGTAGGCAGTTGTGTCCTGGAGTCTAGTTAACGACAAAGGCATCTGACTGGACTTATCAGGCATACCGGTGAACATAAGAAACCACGCGTGGAATCCGGCTAGTCATTCAGATTACAGATGCGAAATCGTCAAGAATTTGTTAAAAATCAGATTAATGCAATTGTAGGAGCACACAGATGGACACAGGAAAATTTACTGGATTTGAAGTCACATTACAGAAACCAGGTATAGCCTGGATTGAGTTTAATGAGCCAGAGAAACTCAACGGGATGAATACACGAAAAAAGCGTGATCTCAACGAAACACTTATACAGGCACAGATGGATAATGCGGTACGAATTGTCGTATTTATCGGACAAGGACGTGGATTCTGTGCTGGCGATGATCTAAGCGGGAACCATCCACTCACCGACAAAGACAACCCTTTAATGGCTTCTATTCCACCCGGACACGATTCGCCAATTGGCACCTACAACGGATTAAAACACATATCTCAAGCGCTGAATCTGACCATTCGCAAACTCGATAAGCTTTCCATAGCAGCCATCAACGGCGTCGCGATTCAGACTGGCTTGTCACTGGCACTCTCTTGTGATTTCAAACTGGCGGCCGATAAAGCCCGCCTGGGAAGTGCAACGTTGCGATTTGGCCTCTTACCCGATGAGGGTGGCCAGTACCTGTTGGTTCAGCATATGGGTGTTGCAAGAACCATGGACTTCATCATGCGCAAGCGAATAGTCAGTGCAGACGAAGCCCTCTCGCTAGGACTCATTAATGAGGTGGTACCAGAGAGTGAACTACGTGACCGAACCGAAGCCCTCGCGCTGGAACTGGCCAACGGACCTCAGGTCTCGATGCGACTGATGAAGCAGTCTGTTTATCAGGCTGCGGAACTAAGTTTCGAGCAGTCCTGTGAAGAAATCGCTTCAAAAACCGCTATCTCAGATCATCACCCGGACGCACGCGCCGGCGTCAGTGCTTTTCGAGAGAAAAAAGCAGCGAAGTTCAACGACTGGTTAAGCGACTACGAATAGCGAAGCCTGATATAGGAAAAACTTGAACGTCGCCATTGATATCATTCTGCCCGTCTTCGGGCTGGTCCTGATCGGCTACCTGTCCGGTCGATTTCGCTGGATAGCCGATGCTGGGGTAGAAGGCCTTGCTTCGTTCGTTTTTTCTATCGCCATCCCGGTTATGTTGTTTCGCAGCATCGCCATTGTAGACCTGCCGAGTGAGATACCCTGGGGATATGTTCTGGCTTATTACACAGCTTCACTCGGGCTGTTTGGGATCTGTCTGATTGGTGGTCGCCTGATTCAAATGAACGCTATCGAATCGAGCATCTTTGCCATGTCAAGCGTATATTCGAACATCGTACTACTGGGCATTCCGCTCGTACTGGCTAGCCTTGGTGATGCAGCGACGGTGCCTCTTTTCATCATTGTTTCTACTCACGCTGCAATCATGTTTTTTATCACCACCTTCTTTGCTGAATCAGGTAAGGGAAATGTTGAAAAGCTGTATCACCTGCCTATGCAAACACTGAAAGTTTTACTGAAGAATCCGATTTTTGTTGGCATTGTTCTGGGCGTCATGACTAACCTTGCGTCCATAGAATTGCCTGCTGCACTTGACAAAACAGCCGCCTATCTCGGCAAGGCTGCTCTTCCCTGTGCGGTCTTTTCCATCGGTGCAACAATCAGTCGTTATAAAATTTCAGGTGATATCCTGAAAATCGCGATTACGATAGCAGTAAAGAATCTCATACACCCGATTCTGGTCTGGGTCGCCTGTACCCAGATTTTCGGCCTCGAGCCGATGTGGGTTGCAGTCGCGGTTATCCTTGCTTCCTGTCCCAGCGGGATCAACGTATATCTTTTTGCTAACAGATATCAGGTAATCGTGCCTTCAACTGCCACGATCGTTGTGTTATCAACAGTAGTATCAGTGCCGGTAATCAGTTTGGTTTTGGTGCTACTGGTGGTCTAGTGCCGGCCTTACCTAAAAAAGCACCTGCTCGAAGCGGTCAGACTACTCGCGACGAACCAGAAGCCGGGGATGAGATAACCAAATAACATGTTGATATCAGATATGAGTGTCCGATGAATTCCACAGCTTATCATCTTCTTGCTGACGCCATCCTGTCCTTGCACTTGATGTTTGTCGCGTTCGTGATTCTTGGACTATGTCTGATACTCATTGGGAAAATTCAGAGCTGGTCCTGGGTCAGGAATCCCTGGTTTCGGCTGGCTCATTTATGCGCCATCACAGTCGTCGTCCTTCAGGCCTGGCTGGGAATGATCTGTCCTTTGACGATTATAGAAATGGAACTTCGTTCACGCGCCGGTGATACTCCTTATACTGGTTCCTTTATCTCACACTGGCTGGAAACTCTTCTGTACTATCAGGCACCTGCCTGGGTTTTTATCGTTTGCTATACGCTGTTTGGCCTGGCCGTGTTTACTTCCTGGTTCTGGGTGCGGCCAAGGCGATTTCACTAGATCTTTTTTTTGTGAGAGTCAAACAGACTCACCTCATGACTGGCTTTCTAACAACTCAGCAAGGGAGGCGGGAATCAGTTGATGGGACGCCGTTCAGTCATTCTGATGACTCGCGGGAGCTGGCCACACATTTAGAGCCGCCGGCAGGTATACTGCACTTTTACCGACACGAATCATCTTAATGGGCGAATTACCCCCGGCACAGAAGTCACCCACTCTGCCATTTGCTCTGGTACCACTGATTACCTTGATCATCATGCTCAGCAGTTCGATTTATCTGTTCGGTGACTCAACAACTTCGGGGCCGGGTCAGATTGCGCTTATTATCTCAGGTGTCTTGGCGGGTCTGATTGGTGTGCTAAACGGCCATAAGTGGCATGCACTTGAACAGGGCGCCGCTGATTCAATCAAGCGGGCACTACCCGCCATATTTATTCTTTTAATGGTTGGCACACTGATAGGTCTGTGGATGTTGTCGGGTACTATCCCCTACCTGGTCTACTACGGTCTGCAGATACTCATCCCGGAAGTATATTACGTTGCTGCCTTGTTACTCTGCTCAATCGTTTCAATATCTATTGGCAGCTCGTGGACAACCGCGAGTACCGTTGGTGTGGCACTGGTGGGAATTGCGAGCGCATCTGGTTTATCCATGGAAATAACTGCAGGTGCCGTCATTTCCGGCGCCTATTTTGGAGATAAATTATCACCGCTCTCCGACACAACCAATCTGGCAGCAGCGGTAACTGAGACCGAGTTGTTCGAGCATATCCGTTTTTTGCTCTGGACCACAGTTCCGGCAATTGTCATCGCTATCTTTGTATTCACCTACTTCTCACTCTCAGCATCAAGCCAGATTGATCAGTCGCGCATCACTTCGATCTCTCAGGCAATTGAAGCCAGCTACAATCTGACCCCCTTACTGGCTCTGCCTTTGCTGGTTACACTGGGTCTGGCCGTGATAAGGCAACCCGCGTTCATTGCTTTGCTGATAGGCGCGCTCACTGCAGCCCTGGTGGGCATAACTACCCAAACCCATCTGTATTCCGGCAACGGCGGAATCATCGACGCCATAAAGAATTTGTGGCTGGTGGCAGCCAACGGCTTTGTCGCAGAAAGCGGCAATGAGCTGTTAGATAATCTCCTCTCCAGGGGTGGGATGGACAGCATGCTCAACACCGTCTGGCTGACACTTTCAGCCATGTTTTTCGGCGGTATGATGGAAAAATCCGGCGCATTGATGGTGCTTGTCAGGTACCTGATCATTGGAGTCAGCTCTGGTGGCGCCCTGATGCGTCGAGCAGGAACAACAGCCCTTGCAGCAAATCTGATTACTTCGGATCAATACCTTGCAATTGCCTTACCCTCAAGAATGTATGCTGAGAAGTTTACCGAGATGAATCTTGAGTCCAAGAACCTGTCGAGAGTACTAGAGGATTACGGCACGGTTACCTCACCGCTGATTCCATGGAATACCTGTGGTGCATTTATGGCTGTTACGCTGGGTGTCGCCACTTCAGATTACTTTCTGTTCTGCATATTCAACATCGCGAGTCCATTGGTTTCATATGCATATGCGATGGCGAATTTTAAAGTAGAACCTCTGGTGGAAATGGCAGCAACCTAGCCATAACCCGGCAGTGTACAAAGGTAACCAGCCTCGAGCGGTATTCTGATGACAAAGGCAAAGCTAACCCAGGGATCAGTCAGTACCGGACTCTTTAATCTGACCCTGCCGATGATTCTGGGGATAACATCGAGTCTGATCACTGCAGTTTTTGAAACTTACCTGCTGGGACTCGTTGGCACCGATGAGCTGGCTGCCTACAGCTTTACCTTTCCCGTTGTCGGTGCTCTCTCATCTTTGTCTCTTGGTATCTCGATAGGCTTGTCCTCAGTCCTGGCCAGAGCTGTCGGTGGTGGAAATGCGACGCAGGTCACTCGTCTGGCCACGGACGGTATTGCACTTAATTTTTCGGTCATGCTCCTCGTGACACTGATCGGCTTACTGACGATCGGACCATTATTCAGATTGATGGGAGCTGACGAAACTACACTCCGGTTGATCGTGAGTTACATGCACGTCTGGTACCTCGGTCTGATCTTTTTCTCGCTGCCTTCAATGGGGGCTAATGCACTACGTGCAACAGGCGATGCACGTATTTCCGGAACCATCATGGTAGCAGGTGCCTTAATGCAGATGATCCTGGACCCCTTTCTAATCCTGGGTTTACTGGGTTTCCCGCGTCTTGGCATTGAAGGCGCTGCATGGGCAATGCTGATATCGCGAGCGCTGCTGTGTATCGCTACTTTTTATGTACTGATTCATCAGAAACGACTGATCGTATTAACACGAACCAAACTGCAAGATGTATTGCATTCCTGGCGACAGATCCTGGCTGTTGGCCTGCCGGCGACCGCGACAAATCTGATCAGTCCAATTTCAACGGCCATTGTCGTCAGCATGCTGGCAGGATATGGCAAAGAAGCTGTCGCCGGATTTGGTATTGCTTCCAGAGTTGAGTCCCTGTCGATTATTCCATTATTTGCCCTGTCCGCCAGTATCGGACCATTCGTTGGACAGAACTGGGGAGCAAACCAATTCAGGCGAGCGAACCACGCCATGAAACTGTCCTTTGCCTGGGCGATGCTCTGGGGAGTTTTAGTCGCGCTCCTCTTTCTGCTGCTTCACGAATCAATTGGACATTACTTTGATGATAATGAAGATGTTATTGAGTACACCAGCCAGTATCTTCTGATTGTACCTATCAGCTACGGCGCCTGGGGCGTACTGATGATGTCCAGTGCTATATTCAACTCTCTGGGAAAGCCACTGTCTTCAACCTTGATGTCAGTGGTACGAATGTTCGTAATCTACGTGCCGTTGGCATACCTCGGTCAGCAGTTATTTGGCGTGACAGGAATCTTTGTCGCAGCCTGTATTTCAAACACGGTGATGGGAATAGCCGGATTTATCTGGAATCGATACACCTATCTGCCAATAATCTCAAAGCAGATTAGTCCTCCATCTGCTTGAAGTTGAGACCGGGTCAGATTCTTTTCTCGCCATTGTCGATCATTTCCCGCCGACGGCGTCTATTTTCTTCACCCATCATTTTCAGCTTTTCACGGTTGGAATCATCAACCCTCATGTAATTATCTCGCCAGGCTTCACCATTGTGCCATTTGAGATGTGACTTTTTCACCGTTGGCTCTGATTCATCCCGCACCATCATCAGCGCACGTGTAACGCAATCAAGGTGCTGGTCGGACTCATAGGGGTGACCCAGTGGATTGCCGAGTGGGATATCATTGTGAAGATATCTGGGTACACCACAATGGGTTACGATATCTATCGCAGAACCGATGACTACAGTGGCAATGCCATTTTCTTCCAGGGCCCGGGCCGTCAAACTGACAGTCTGATGACAGACAGGTCACAAGGGCACCAGAATCGCGATATCTACCTCATCCTCGTGGCAGGCAGTCACAATTTGAGGTGCGTCTTTGGTTAGCGTGTTGTTCTGGCTGTACTCGGTCGGCACGAAATGGAATCTTTCTGCCAGGTGTCCAATCAACTTATTCTTCACCAATTCCTCAAGTGATTGAAGCGGAATGAAGGAACCTGTGTCTCTGGTATGAGTTGCTTCCTTATCCCATGAGAGTTCATCGGTTCTAAACACCTCGGGAATATCCGACATCGGAATTGACTGCGCCGATCTTGAAAGCTTGGGTATCGAACCATCCGGCACGGCAGTGGTTACAAACGTGACCGAACACTCACCTAACGGTTTTGACAGGACATGAAAAGGAATCCGATCATTACTCGCCCATTGATACGATTTAGAGAATCCCTGTGCGTTATAAAATGCACGGGTGCGCTGCATATATTCTACTGGTACAGAATCACTCATTTTTCCAACACCACTCCATCAAGTTCCTGCAAATATTCTTCATGCTTGTCCAGTCTGACAAAGGACAGGACAAAGGCACCAGATAATACGATGAAGCCCATAATGATGAATTCCTGACCGAATGCCAAGTTTGGCTGAATCTCACCATAGATCGATGCCCCAATTGACCTCGCCAGATTCGACCAGGCCATATAGATAGCAAATTGCGTGGCAGAAACCTTGTTCCAGCAGATGGTCATATGCAGTGCAATAAAGCTGATAAAAATAGCCTGCCCGAAAAAGGATTCACAACACAGCACCACTAACGGGAAGTATGCCATCGACCAAAATGGCACCGCCAATCCGGTGAGTAAAAACGTGATACCGAGCCCGATCAAAGCGAGGAAGAAGATGTGTTTTGCGCCAATTCTGTCGATGACGGGGCCAAGCAGAAGACCTAACAGCGCCGCGATAGCACCAAATGTTGATGTCCAGTAAGAATAGTCCGTACTCTCGTAGCCAAGTTCCTGAACGGCAATAACCGGCGCGCTTACCAGCCAGAATCCAGCAGCGACCCGCCAGCTGAAGGTAACGATGATTAGCAATATGCTGACTTTAAGGAACAGTACCCGATTCAGGTTTCGAGCAATGCTGCCCCAGTTGTCTGCCTGAAGCTCGATTGATCGTTCGGACGCCTGCCCGTCTGTCCAGGGCAGTATCTTCTCGCCCCTTCTCTCCCTGACGATGACCCCCCACAAGAAGATTATTCCCAGACCAGCGGTCAACATCACTGCTGCACCAGGAACGCCGAAAGTGATCAGCATGGTGGCACATAAAGCACCTGAAACAGAGTATCCGGCAACCTGTCCAAAGGCCATAAACGAATTGGCGCGACCACGTTCATCAGCAGGCAGTACATCAATCGCCATCCCATCGACCGCAACGTCCTGAACCGAGGCAAAACAATTGACCAGAAAAGCAACCCAGGTCAACAACAAGACATTCTGCACCGGGTCAGGGACCAGCGACATGGAAGCCACACTTAACAAGAGGCCGAATTGTGCTGCAACAACCCAGGGGCGCCTCCTTCCCATGCCCAGAAATGAAAACCGGTCCATCACAGGGCCAGCGAGCAGCTTGAATCCCCAGGGCAGGCTGGAAATAGCAACGAACGTTGCTATTTCACCCGCGGCGATACCTTCCTGCGCCAGCCAGGCTGGTAACGCAATTGAAATCAGGCCGATGGGCAGACCCTGGGCGATATAGAAGACAGCAAAAGAGGCGAATCGCAAATAGCGATTCTCAGTCAGAAACAAGTTCATTCCGACACTTATTTTTATTAGTATCACGGTAGGTTATCAGAAAATGAGTATGCATCTGCCATGATTGATCAGAAATTTGTTGCCAGTGACCCTATGGAAATCGGGATCATCCCCGAGAAACTGGATGAGCTATTGCGGCGTGTTCGAAAAGAAGTTGACGATGGTCTGTTACCTTCAGTACAAATCGCGATTGCCAGGAAAGGGAAACTCGCGGCATTCGAAACCTACGGTAATGCCCCTGATGATGCGCTCTACTGTATTTTTTCGGCAACAAAGGCGATTACATCTGCCGCTGCATGGCTTCTCATCCAGGAGAAACAACTGGATGTATCCCAGAAGATCACGAACATCATTCCTGAATTTGGGGAGAATGGCAAAGCCGACATCATCATCGAACAGCTCTTCACACATACCGCTGGTTTCCCCCATGCGCCTTTCAGACCAGTGCTCTGGCATGACAAGGTTGCCCGTGTTCAACGATTTGCGGACTGGAGACTGAATTGGGAACCGGGAAGTCGATTCGAGTACCACCCCACATCCTCCATGTGGATTATCGCCGAGATCATCGAAAGGGTATCCGGTCAAAGCTATGCGTCGTTTATCCGCCAACGCATCGCCCAACCCCTGGGATTAGACGATATGTGGGTTGGTATACCTGAGGAGCACCATCATCGGATTGCGCCCGTTGTGCACGTCGGCGATGCCATGACAGCTGAGGATTACGAACAACTTGGCTTACCTGTACCTCCGGTGACAGAAGTCACCGAAGATGCACTGACCTCGTTCAACAGTACTGAAGTAAGGCAGGTTCCTGTGCCTGGCGGCGGCGGGTTTATGTCCGCTGCTGATATTGCCCTGTTCTACCAGGCACTCATCAATGACGGAAAATCTCTTGACGGAGAACAGGTCTGGCAACCAGAGACACTTGCATTTACCCTGCAGGTCCGAACAGGGGATTTGCGTAATCTGCTTGATGGCAATCAGGTTAATCGTGCGCTTGGGGTTATTGTTGCCGGGGACGACAAGCGAAACCTCAGGGGCTTTGGTCACACCAACTCAGAATCAGCATTCGGTCATGGCGGCGCCGGTGGTCAGATCGCATGGGCAGACCCGGCAACTGGTATCAGTATTGGCTACTGCACCAACGGTCATGATCGAAATCCCATCCGACAGGGAAGACGTGGCGTTTCAATATCAAATCGTGCCGCGATGTGCAGCTAGTTCCCATCCACTGCTAACGCCCAATTCAAACCCTCTCTTTGACAATCAGCCTGTTTCGTCCGACTGGTGCTAACGGGATATAGTCACGTGGGGAAATAACGGCGGAGGGTGAATTCAGTTATATACAAGAGCTGTTAATTTCTAGCTTTTAATCAACCCAACCAGCCTGCTTAAAGGCTTCTGCCGAGTTCCAGATCTTAGTTAAATGGCTGATTCTTCCACCGGAAAGCTCCATCACATAAACATAATCTGTTCTTACACTTTTCCCCGTTGGCGGGACTGGTCCACCTTCATGAGTATGAGTGCCCGTAAACACCGCGTAGACGCTGACATGGCTCACGTCTTCATTTGTCGAAATTGATTTGGTTTCGTAACCAGCATTGGGCATATACTCATAGAGGCCTTGCATCCAGTCTGTATAAGCTTCAAGTGTATCCACGCCTTCTAAGGCCTCTGCCTGACAAGAAAATGTGGCGTCAGGAGCACAATATTCTTGGCAACCTGCCCAACCTTTTCCCTCCTCACATTCTTTGAAAAAATCTAAAGCTATTTCTTTATTCGTCATCTTATTTTTCTCCTTTTAATACCAGGTAATAGAAACCGATTGTATGTCGTCAACCCATAGGGAACCACTAGCACTGTAGCTATCAAATCTTACCTGCAGATGTCTCCGAACAGGGCGTTAATGGTTCCTATACACTCATCTCTAGCTCTGGCCACAGCCCTAGATCCAGCTATTTCTATCTTCGCTCCTCGTCTCTCCTTCAAATTTGAAAATCAGGCGGAATCCTAAAACCGCCTCGGATATCTCTGATTA